>Ga0213831_1000470_pt1 | contig 25227 bp, 20 predicted proteins | sample SWATP12_FD_163421 | JGI IMG/M metagenome (GOLD analysis project Ga0213831, IMG submission 163421) | Coastal seawater microbial communities from Marineland, Florida, United States - SWA TP1 #2 | ecosystem: Environmental > Aquatic > Marine > Coastal | place: USA: Florida | collected 2016-08-06 | reverse complement strand
AGTTTGTGGATGTTAAAATCACCGACGTATTCAGTAACTCGCTGCGTGGAGAAGTGGTTCGCCGCGAGGCCGATATGGGCCTGCGCGTAGCCGTATCACCGCAAAGCATTTTAGCCAAGCATCAGGCCGAGCTGCCTGATGAACTTGGTGTAAGCCAATTTCAACCTTCAATTTAAGAGGCAGTAAAGCAACTTGAGTAAACTGGTAAGTTATGAAGTCGTGCTGGAACCGGAAGATAATAAACGGTTATCCAGCCTGTGCGGCCCGTTCGACGATAATATCAAGCAAATTGAGCGTCGACTGGGCGTCGAAATCACCTATCGCAACAACTTTTTTAAGATTGTTGGCGAGCCTCAGCAAACCAAAGGCGCCGGTGAGTTACTTAAGTTACTGTACATCGAGACGCAGCCGATTAAAGGGCTGATACCGGATTTACCCCCCGAGCAGGTTCATCTTGCCATTCAGGAAGCCAATTGCCTGGAGCGCGAAGAATCCGGCCAGTACGGCAAAGAAATCAATATCAAGACCAAGCGTGGTGTTATTAAGCCACGTAATCCTCATCAGGCGCAGTACGTGGCCAATGTGGTCAATCACGATATTACCTTTGGTATTGGTCCGGCGGGTACCGGTAAAACCTACCTGGCCGTAGCCTGCGCTGTAGATGCCCTGGAACGTCAAGAAGTGCGCCGTATTCTGCTCACCCGCCCGGCGGTTGAGGCCGGTGAAAAACTGGGTTTCCTGCCCGGCGATTTATCCCAGAAGGTCGACCCTTATCTGCGCCCTCTTTACGATGCCCTGTTTGAAATGATGGGTTTTGAGAAAGTGGAAAAGCTCATGGAGCGTAATGTTATCGAAGTTGCCCCGCTGGCTTACATGCGTGGTCGTACGCTCAATGATGCCTTCATTATTCTTGATGAAAGCCAGAATACTACCGTAGAACAAATGAAAATGTTCTTAACCCGTATTGGCTTCAATTCCCAGGCGGTGATCACCGGTGATATCACTCAGGTGGATTTGCCTCGCGGGGCACGCTCTGGCCTGCGTCATGCGATTAATGTATTACAGGACGTGAAGGATATTTCCTTTAACTTCTTTACCGCTGGAGACGTGGTTCGTCACCCGGTAGTAGCGCGTATCGTGCAGGCTTATGAAGATTACGACGCTGAACAGGAACGTATCCGAATTGCTAAAAAGGCAGCCCAGGAACAGGAAAAGCAAGACAAATCCGACGAGAGTGATGATTAAGTGAGCGCCATTGTTGATTACCAGCAAGCCTTTGAGGGCGACGCTGAACTTATCGCTTCTATTCCGGACGAAGCCCAGCTCACCGCGTGGGCTTCGTTGGTTCTGAACTATCTGGAAACGGGCGAAAAGGAACTCACCATACGGTTTGTTGATAGCGACGAGTCGCAATCCCTTAACCACGAATACCGCGGCAAGGACAAACCAACCAATGTGCTGTCTTTTCCTTTTGAATGCCCGCCGGAAGTACCACTTAACCTGCTTGGTGATCTGGTTGTTTGCGTGCCGGTTATCGCCGCAGAGGCTGCTGAGCAGCGCAAAGCGATTGGCGATCATTATGCCCATATGATTATTCACGGCACCCTGCATTTACTGGGATACGATCATATTGAAGAAGATGAAGCGCAGGCCATGGAGCAACTTGAAATTGACCTGTTAGCCAAATTATCCATTGACGACCCGTATCAAGACGATTAACTTTGCAAAAGACGCAGGCGCTTTTTCATTGTTCATGCGGGCCGTAAAGCCATAAATAAACAAGAAACAGACCCTATAACGCTAATTAGACACGGACATTATGAGCGACGATAACCCCCACTCTACCAACGGCTCCTCGGGAAAAAGCTGGTTTGATAAACTTAAGCTTTCATTCTCCGGAGAGCCGCAAAGTAAAGAAGACTTGGTTGAGGTCATCACCGAAGCCGAACAGCGCGAGCTGATCGACCCCCAAACCAGAGAAATGATCGAAGGCGTTATTGGCGTCAACGAAATGCGGGTCAGGGACATCATGATCCCACGCGCTCAGATGGTTACCATCGACATCGACCAGCCGGTTGAAGAATTTTTGCCTGTCATGCTCGACAGCGCTCACTCCAGATTCCCCGTTATAAACGAAGATAAAGACCATATCGAAGGCATTTTATTAGCCAAGGATTTGCTCCGCTATGCGTTTATTAATAACGATGATCAGGATTTCCATTTGCGTGATGTGTTACGTCCGGCGGTTATTGTTCCGGAAAGTAAACGGGTTGATGTACTGCTCAAGGAGTTCCGTCAGCAGCGTTATCACATGGCTATTGTGGTAGACGAATATGGTGGTGTATCCGGCCTGGTGACCATCGAGGATATTCTTGAACTTATTGTTGGTGAGATTGAAGACGAATACGATTTGGAAGAAGACGGTACCGATGATATCCGTCCGCTTAACAAGTATACGTATTCGGTTAAGGCACTGGTACCGGTTGATGAGTTTAACCGCTTTTTCGAAACCAAATTCAGTGAAGAGGAAGCCGATACTATTGGCGGCATTGTATTAAAAGCCTTTGGCCATATGCCTGCCACCAGTGATGAAATCACTATTGATAATATCCAGTTTAAAATTACCAACTCGGATAAACGCCGATTGATGCAACTGAAAGTGACCCTGCCAGATCTGGAGTAATTGGCTTGAGAAACTGGCTTCCTTTAGTGCTGGTGTTATTGGCCGGCACGTCGTTAACTATGGCCTATGCCCCTTTCGATTTATGGCTGATCACGCCTGTCGCTCTGGTGGTGGCGCTACGTCAGTTACTCCTTACTGATACCCCTAAAAAAGCATTCTGGCTGGGCTGGACCTTTGGTCTGGGCTGGTTTGGTGCGGGGATTAGTTGGGTACACGTGAGTATTGCTGACTTTGGCGGCATGCCACTCATCGCTTCCGTGCTGATGATGTTTTTATTAAGTGCCTATCTGGCGCTGTTTCCCGCGTTCAGTTTTTACTTTGCCAAACGGTGGGTCAAACCTGCCCTGTTGCCGCTGCTGCTCCCTGCTATCTGGTTTATCGCTGAGTGGCTCAGAAGCTGGTTGCTGAGCGGCTTTCCATGGTTGTCTTTAGGTTACAGTCAGCTCGACAGCCCGTTGTCTGGCTGGTTACCGGTGCTCGGCGAAACCGGCATGACCTGGTTATTAATGACCATGGTCAGCGCCTTAGCCGTGGCCACCCTGACCAAACGATTTTTACAAGCCATAGCCATTAACGGCTCGGTGACCATTGCAGCTCTGCTGTTAAATACAGTTAACTGGATTGAGCCCCAACAGCCGGTTTCTATTGGGATGGCGCAGGGTAATATCGCTCAGTCTTTGCGTTGGGTTCCCGAACAGGACGCACCGACCATGAACACCTACCGGGAGCTTACTAACCTGGTGTGGGACAACGATGTGATCATCTGGCCCGAAGCCGCTATTCCCAAACTGGAGATGCTGGCCCAGGACTTTATTACCGACATGAACGCCGAGGCGGCCCGCTACGATACGGCCATCATCACCGGTGTGGTTAACTATAATTTTGAAAGCGAGGAAGCCTGGAACAATCTGATTGTGCTGGGTAAATCACATAGCGACGACGAACAGGGCCATTATCGTTATTTTCACGGCAACCGATATGCCAAGCATCACCTGTTGCCGATAGGTGAGTTTGTGCCTTTTGAGGATTTACTGCGGCCGCTGGCTCCTTTGTTTGATTTACCCATGTCATCGTTTAGCCGTGGCGATTTTCAACAACCTAACCTGCTGGCTAATGGCCTGCATCTGGCACCGGCCATTTGTTTTGAGATTGCCTTTCCACGTCAGGTGAGAGCCAACCTTTACGCCGATACCGATTTTATTATTACCGTGAGCAACGATGCCTGGTTTGGTCGCTCTCACGGCCCGGCTCAGCATTTACAAATTGCCCGTATGCGCGCTAAAGAGTTCGGCATTGGCGTGATCCGCTCTACCAACAACGGTATATCGGCCTTTATCGACCATCAGGGTAAGGTGGTTGCACAGTTACCGCAGTTTGAAACTGCCGCTCTATCAGCCAAGTTATCAACCGTTTCCGGCAGTACGCCTTACCGGAGCTGGGGCGATTTCCCGCTGTGGGTGTTAAGCGGTTTAATCGGGCTGATTTTGCTCATAGTCAAACTGCGCGAGCGCGGTAGTCAGAGCAACTGAGATTTCCTCGCTCAATAGCGCCGCTTAGTCGCGATTAACCTATACCTTGCGCTGGCTAACTGCTAGTTTTGTAACTTAAGCTTTAACTTTCCAGGGTATTCAATGAAAACGATAATAACACTCCTTGCGCTGACGCTTGGCGCTTCTGCCGCGTGTGCTAAAACCACGGTACTGACTGCCGATCGGATGATCGACGTTGAAAATGGCAAGCTGATCACTAATGCTGTAGTAGTCATGGAAGATAACACCATTGTGGCTGCCGGTACCAAGCGTTCGGTTACCATTCCCTCTGATGCTGACGTGATGGAACTGGGCGATTACACGCTCATGCCCGGACTAATGGATATGCACGTGCACCTCACCTCTGATGCCACTAAACACGGCTATAAGCGTCTGGCAGATTCCTTGCCGCGCGTTACTCTGACCGGCGTAAAACATGCCAAAGCCACGCTTATGGCTGGCTTTACCACAGTGCGTAACGTGGGTGCTCCTGGCTTTGCCGATGTGGCTTTAAGAGATGCCATTAACGATGGTGACATACAAGGGCCGCGAATGTTTGTGTCTGGCCCGTCTCTGGGCGTAACCGGCGGGCATTGTGACAACAATCTGCTGCCTTACGAGTTTCATACCGTGAGTGAAGGGGTGGCTGACGGCCCCTGGGCAGTGCGCGAAATTGTACGCCGCAATATAAAATATGGCGCCACGGTGATTAAATTCTGTGGTACCGGCGGCGTGCTGTCGAAAGGCACCAAAGTGGGTGTTCAGCAATACACCTTTGAAGAAATGCAGGCGCTGGTAGACGAAGCCCACATGCGCGGCTTAACCGTTGCCACGCATGCGCATGGTACCAGCGGCATTAAAACCGCCATTAAAGCCGGTGTAGATTCAGTAGAACACGTTAGTTTACTGGATGAAGAAGGCATTGAGCTGGCGCTCGAACATGGCACATATTTCTCGATGGATATTTACGTTACCGAGTATATTTTAAGTGAAGGCGAAAAAGCCGGGATCTTAGAAGAAAGTCTCGCCAAGGAGCGTATTGTGGGCAAGCGCCAGCGTGAGAACTTTCAAAAAGCCATGAAGGCCGGGGTGAAAATGGTGTTTGGTTCGGATGCCGGGGTTTACCCTCATGGCGACAATGGTAAGCAATTTGCCCGCATGGTACGCTTTGGCATGACTCCTATGCAAGCTATTCAGGCCGCCACCATTCATCCGGCCACACTGCTTAAACAACAAGAATCTTTAGGCAGTATCAGTGCCGGTAAAAAAGCCGATATTGTGGGCGTGAAAGGTAACCCGCTGGAGGATATTTCGCTGCTCGAAAACGTTGGACTGGTAGTTAAAGATGGCCATATTGTAAAATCTGTAGCCATGTAACCTTCTAATTTTAAATTGATTTTCAAAAATCCCGCTTAAAAAAGCGGGATTTTTTTATGCACGCTATTGAAAAAGAACCAGCTGCACATATCTCTTTTAATGTCGGGGCTTAATGATAAGGCTGACGAAACCATCGCCGCTAAGCGGGATGGTGTTAAACCTAACTTTACATATTGCTTAATTGCGAGGATATGACTATGCGTACTATCGATCTATCTCCACTTTACCGTTCTTTTATTGGTTTTGACCGTCTGGCATCCATGATTGATGCAGCTTCTCAAAACGGTAACCAAGCCACTTATCCGCCTTACAACATTGAGTTACTGGGCGAAGACAAATACCGAATCAGCATGGCCGTAGCCGGCTTCAGCAAAAACGATGTGACCATCGAAGTGCTGGAAAACGCGCTGACTGTGGCCGGTAAAAAAGAGGCCGAGGAAAGTACCAATGAGGAACAAAAACAACAGTTCCTGCACAAAGGTATTTCTGAGCGCAACTTTGAACGTAAGTTCCACTTAGGCGACCACGTAAAAGTAACCGGCGCTAACCTGGAACACGGGCTTCTCAATATCGACCTGGAACGCGAAATTCCGGAAGAGAAAAAGCCCCGCCAAATCGAAATTGGCAGTGCATTACTGGAAAACAAACAGTAACCACTAAGACATTATCTCCCTGCTAAGCGGCGCTAAATGCGCCGCTTTTTATTGCTTTATCTATTTCCTAAACAAAGACAGTCACTCGCTATCCCCAGGTTCAGTTGGATTCTACTCTTGAGCTGGCACAATGAGCTCACTACTTTTCGAGTTTTAGTGAATCACCGTGCCCAGACCCCGTAAATGCCTTATCAATCTTTCCGATACCGCTTACTACCATTGCGTGTCTCGCTGTGTTCGACGGGCGTATTTATGCGGAGTAGATAGCCAGACAGGCAAAAGCTTCGAACATCGCCGGCAATGGGTAGAAGACAGATTACTGTTTTTGGCCGAGGTGTTTTGTGTTGACGTGTGTGCCTATGCGGTAATGAGCAATCACACCCATGTGGTATTACGCATCAATAAGCAAAAGGCGGATTCGTTAGTGGCTAAAGACATCATCAGACGGTGGCACCAGCTTTACAAAGGCATGTTGCTGTCTCGCCGTTACATAAACCCTGCTGAATGTAATACATTGTCTGAAGCGGAAATTGAAACGGTAACGAGCCTGTCTGAGGTTTACCGAAAGCGGTTGTACGATATCAGCTGGTTTATGCGCTTGCTGAATGAATACATAGCTCGGAGAGCCAATAAAGAAGATGATTGCACCGGTCATTTCTGGGAAGGGCGGTTTAAGTCACAGGCGTTGTTAGATGACGCTTCTCTAACCGCCTGTATGACCTATGTTGATTTAAACCCGGTACGCGCCGGCTTGGCTGATACACCAGAAGCATCCAACCACACCAGCATTCAACAACGCATCAACGCGGCTAAGTCGAACAAACAACCGGCATCATTACTTCCCTTTGCAGGTAATCCGCGTAACAACATACCTGACGGCTTACCTTTTCGATTAGACGATTATATTGCCCTGGTTGAACTCTCAGGCCGGTATTTATACCCTGACAAACCAGGCAAAATCGCTGATTCAGCACCACCTATTCTTGACCGGGTTGGATTAGCGCACTGTGACTGGAACGAGATGGTAACTGGTATCGAAACGGCCTTTACCTCATCGGTGAGTATCGAAAAACTACTCAATAAACGCAGTCAGCATGCAGGCTATGGTTAAAGTTAAGCCAATCTTCCAGTCAAACTTCACTTCTCCATTCCATATTACTACGCCCCGAGCGAGAAGCTGCATCGTCCACTTGAGCAATCCCAGACCCCTTTTAAGGGGTTATCAGTTTCAATTTCAAATTCTGTAATTACAAAAGACAATAACGGAAAGTTCATATCCAGATTGAGTTTGCTGAGAAACTTGCCTTTTGAATCCTCAAGGAATGCCTGTCCAGGGAGTGCCTTTTAACTATTGAGAAAAATGACTGTCAACAGCATGCAGCTAACGCTGAAAATAATGCCCAAGGCAACACGGTGTCTCAGGGGGGAGTTATTAACAGTCATAACGGCGCCATAAGCAACTCCACCTGATATCCACATCGCTAGAAGAACGCCAGGAAGAGATAGAGTAAAGGAGCCTGCAATCAACATTATCACACCGATAATAAGTAGTGTTTCCACAAAAGCTGCCAGAAAAGCGATGGAATTATCAAATTTATCCTTTGCGGTTTTATGGATATACCAGTTAATGAGGAATCCGCCACGAGTTAAGCTATCTAAAAAATAAGTACTATGTTTAGTTGTAATAATTACTCTTCCTTGTAATCGCTAATAAGTACGGCTTCCTGATAAATAGAGCCGAGACAAAGACTCAAAGAGCCGATGACCGTTATAAATACCCAAGAGACGTTCATAGTTAGTGTAGCGCTATTTTTGAAAATGTCAGACTTAATCTAATCTGCCTGCAACGACAACTCCACACTGCTCGACTGCGACTGCAGGTGTTCCCGACTGTTAAGTAAAAACAGGCGCCCGGCGTCTACCTGAGCCTGATTCACTAAATAGGCTTTCACTTGCTTTCCGCGCTCCTGAGCCAGGGCGGCCAGCTCACTTTCAGGAATGGTAATACTGTCTCTTAACCGATTGTACATCGCAATATGCAAAGCCCGCGTGACTTGTTGTTCGGTGACAGGTTCGTCGTTGTTATTTTGCAGTTGCGCCCGGATCCGCTGTTGTTCGTCCTGAACGGAATCTGAAAATGTTTCGCTAAACAGGGTTTCCAGCGTACTCGCTAACGGCCCCTCAAGGGGCACATTACTGGCAGAGAAGTTATCCGGTAAAGCATCCTGTGCACTGCGCTCAAGTAGTTGTTGGTGTAGTTGCGCCACGGCCAGTTCCCGGGCATCGCTCACGGCATCAACGGTGCCCTCAATACTCACCCGTAAACCCGGCCGTTTATTGAGCGCTTCAGCCAGCGTAGTGAGGCGCTCTCTAGCTTGTTCATTAAGTGAGTCCTGACCAGCGGCGAAATCGACCCGGTTAAGTTCATCCTCACTGCCCACCAGGCTGGCCAGAAAGGTGAACGGCGCGGTCACGGCTTTGGTTATTAGGTTGCCCAGGGCGTTTAAAATAATCGAGCCGAAACTGAAATCCGGATTATCCAGATCGCCAGACACCTCAAGCCCTAAATCGATAACGCCGTCGTTATCTTGCAGCAACGCCACAGCCAGGCCCAGCGGTAAACTCAGCGCTTGTTCCGAATCGATTTTCCTGCCCAGCGTAAGCTGATCAATCACTACGTGATTATTGCCATCGAGTTCGCTATTTTGCACCTTATAGCGTACGTCGAGCGACAATAACCCTTTATCAATGTAATACCCCATATAAGTGCCTGAATACGGGTTCACCGAGGTTAGCTCCGCGCCCTCAACGGCAAAGTCCAGGTCGAGGAACAGTTCTTCTAACAAGGGGTTAATCTCGCCTTTGAGAGACACCGGCGCATAGCTGTCTATCTTGCCGTTAATGGTAACCTTCGCAGCACTACCGGCATCAGAGGTAAGTTGCTCTACAGAACCGTTTAACGATTCAATACTCGACGCAAACTGCGGTGTTAAGGACTCATCAGCAAAGTAAGCACTGCCATTATTGAGATTAATGGCCGCGATGCTGATTGCCAACGGTTCGGTAGCACCTTCATCATCCTGGGTTTTCGGCGAGTTGCCAGTAGAAGATTCACTGTCTTTTTTAGAAGATTCACCATCACGAATAATCGCACCGATATTGGTCCGCTTTTGCTCGTCGATAAGGATTTTTGCATAGGGCTCAGTAATATTAACCGAGGCGATATCCAGCGTATTGTTATCAAGGCTGAAGCGCAAATCGGCGATGTCCAGCGTTTGCCACTTCACTAACGGCTCGTAGTGGAGCCCATCCAGAATGGTCAGGTTGGCAACGGTTGCATCACCACTCACCTGCAGTTTTTTGCCGCTCTCTGCTACTTCGTAGCGGGTAGTGGCAGACAGCGTTCCCTCAGATATAGATAAGTTAACGAAAGGCGTTAAGTACGACTGCACCTGTGACAGCGCGATATCAGAGAGCGTGAGTTCACCGGTTACGGCCTGAGTTGCCAGGTTGGCACTGCCGCGCGTGACTATTTCACCCTGAGCGGTTTCGGGAATAGCTTGGGAATTACCGCTGATAATCAGTGACACATCATAGTCAACCGGCGCTGAAAAGTGACTGTCTATTTCGCTGGTCGTCACCGTTAACGGATGAACCCGCCAGTACATGCTTTGCGCAACGGCCTTGTCGTGTAATTGAATATCTCCCTCGCTGATCGCCAGTTTACTCAGCACAACCTGCCAGGCAGTAGATGGCGCAGCTTGTGGGTTTTCTTCAGGCTCTTCGTTATTCTGAGCTATCCCGGCCGGCATCAGCAGGTTAACCAGATCCAGTCCGTCTTTGTCATAAACACCATTGATATACGGCGCTTCAAGATTTAAAGCGGCAATATCCACCCGCTGCGAATCGGTGTCGAGTTGCAAATCAGTTAAACGAAAGGAATCCAGCGAGATGCGTTGACTGTTTGTATCAGACAGCGCCAGGGAGTGAATGGCCAGCTGGCCGCCATTCGCCCTGAAGCGCACGCCTTGTTCAGTTTCACTTACCTTATAACCTACGGAAAAATCCAAAGTGCCGTTAGTTAACCGGGCTTTGATAATGTCTTCAGACAGGGGCCATAAAGGTGGCAGAGCGAGGTTCTTTACTACCACTTTACCGCTAAGGGCCAGTGGCGCCAGCTGAAACAGGCCATCTACGTACAAGGTGCCGCCTTCCGTAGTAGTCACGTTTATTTGATACAAATTATCCGGGCTGCCCTCATCCTCACTTCTTACGGTATCCGAAATCGTCGCGTGGGTATCGAGGTTAGCCAGCTCCAGCGCCAGGTTGGGATAAACCAACTCAGCGCCACTTACCCGGTCAAAGACTTCTACTTTGCCATCCGTTACGTTTAGCAATCCCAGGCGCAGGTGAGGAATGCCGCTTTCATCGTCGGCGGCTTCTTTAGCCTCCCCAGGCGAACTTTGTGACTGAATATGCCGAATGATATCTGAGAAGTTAAACTCTGTGGTGTCACCGCCCTGTTCACGGGCTAACCGCGCATACGGGCCGTTTAAATAGAAATGCTCAAGGGTGGGTGTAAAAGTTAATATGCTTCGCCAGAATGCCGCATCGGCCTCCAACTGAGTAAAACGCACAAAGTCACCCTGTTGTTCTGCCTCAGCAATGCGAAAATTAGCCACCCGTACACGTAACAAAAAGGGATTAATCGAGATGTTTTCAACAGTCACTTCTCGCCCGAGGCTTTGTGATAAGGTCGCGGGCAATTTCGACGTTAATACATAAGGCGTCATTAAACCCAATAACAGTGCATACAGCACATAGGCCAGTAAACACCACTCACTTACACGTAACCATCGCGGCTGCTGCTGATAACCTTTCCGCCAAAGATTCAGTTTGCTCATAAAAAATCCATTCCTGATCGCTCCCGTCGCGGCTATCTGCGGCGTTTATGACTGTCACAGTAGCAGTAAAGTCACCGGCTAACAATTTGCCAGAAAGTGTCCACGAGTCACTCCGCCCTTGCTGCTCATTAGGTAGCCACAGACTGACAAAAATTCGTTTAACTTATAACCTGAAGTTTTGGCCACTTCTTTAACCATTGCTTGCTGGCTAAACGTTGTTCGAATACTGCTTTACTACGTAGCGGATTGTGAGTGAGTTTACCCTCGAGCAAAGACCGAACGCCAAAAGGCGCAGCCAGCTCCAGTTGATTGTTACTATTCAGACGTGCGCCGACAGCCGTTTCTTTTTCCGGCCAGTAGCGCATGGCGTCGGTACTGTTTTGATAAGCGGGATCCTGATTGCGGCTATGCATCACGGCCTGATTTTTAACCTGCCAGTTAACATCGGGCAACGTTCTGGCCAGTTTCCTTTCAATATCTTCAGGCACAAACTGTTGTTGCTTGTCATAATAAACAACATCTACATCATTGAGCGATGTAGGCGTGTAGCCGTGCAAATGATCCCAAACCAGATTGCGCACAAACCCGGCGGCGATAAAGCAATCCGGCAATTGCAGTGCCTGTACCGCCTGTAATAGCTGCATACGCTGCATGTCCTGTTGCAGCATGGTTTCTATAGTTTTCATGGGTTAACCAATGAGACAGTCACTCCTACAGGACAGTCACTCCTATAACGCGCCGGTTAGCTGAAAGGCTGACCACAATGCTGGCTGCGGATACTGCTGTTTGGTAGCCAGAATGGCTTGTCGCAAAGCGCTCGCTTTCGGCATGGTTTTCAAATTCAGGTAAAAGCCGGCCATTAAATGGGCGGTTGCATCATCTGAAACCGCCCACAAACTGGCAACGATGGATTTTGAACCGGCGTACAGGAAGCCTCGGGTTAACCCCACTACATCATCCCCGCGATTAACTTCCCCCAGCGCCGTTTCGCAGGCCGACAAAGTAACTAACTCAGCATTCAGTGTCAGACCATACAGCTCAGACACAGTAAGATTGCCGTCTTCGCCGTCACCGGGGGCAAGCAACATTCTGGATTGAAGTGGTGACTGGCTGTTGAATTCGCCATGAGACGCCAGGTGCAGGTACTTAAACGATGGCGCAAATTTCTTAAAGTTAGCCTCGGAGGCAAACTGGCGTAATAGCACTTTCGAGTCTGTCCAGCCTTGGTCGATCAGGAGCGTTTCGGTTTGCGCACCGGGCAAATCGTACTGTGCATCGCCCAGGTCAGGATTACCCAAGGCCAGCAGGTCGCTCTCGCTGCGAGTGTCTTTGTTAAGATAGTCCAAAATGGAAGAGGACGGTAAAAAGCGCAGGTCGTACCGATCGATAAGAAAGCTGTTGCCATCTGTCAGTGCTGCAAACGGAATGTAGTGCAGATTGCCATGCGGCACAATAGTCAGCGTTTCTCCCTGTAATAATGACGAGACGGGCGCGATTAACTGGTTATACACAGCTAGCGCGTGGGTGTGATAATCCGATGTATTACTTTCAATACTGTCGCGAAATAACGTGATGGTGGACTCCAGTGCCGGTACGTCGAGTTTTACCGCGTCAACACGGTTTTTGCGTAATACAAACGCAAAGTAGGTTTCATTGGCACCATAGAATTCGAGTAAGCTCTCATGCTCATTGAGCTTATATTGGATATCACTCAGACGGGTTGGTTTAACCTGTGTGAGGGAACTTAATTCTTCAGATACCTGATTTATAGCCGAACTGACAGACTGAATCTCGATACCACGGTTATCCGCAGCCGGGGTGTCCAGAAAGTTCACCGCCAGCGATGCTCTTTCCAGAGACTTCAGCTCATCAAGCAGCGCGTTAGTTCTCGGATCCCCAAAGCTGTTGTTGTCGGCGAGCATATCCACCAGAGCTCTGGCTTTTGCGCGCTCAACATACTCAAATGCTAAGGCAAAATCCTGCTGCTCATAAAGCAGGTTTACGAGCGTAAAATAAACCGCCTGTTTGTCTCCTACAAAACCAATCTTACCGGCTTCGGTGTTGATGTTTTCCCGGTGCGACTCGATTTCGTCGATTGCCCGAATCAGGTAGTCACGCGCGGCGGCATTGTTGTCTTTAGTGAGATTTATTCGCGCGATATCGTACAAAATCGCCCACTGCAAGGAACCAAAGTTTTTGAGTTGAGGATTGTTTAACAACGCTTCGTATTGCTCAAGGGCCTCGTCAATTCCCCCCAGTTCATAGGTGATTCTGGCAACCATGTAGCTGCGGGGAAAGGCAATGAACTCGCGGTCGCCCTGACTGAGTAAATCCTTGTCGTTAAAAGCCAGCTTGGTCAGCACAATGCTGGGCAACACAATGTTGCTAATTAAACCCACGAACTCCACTTCTCCTGATTTTTTCAGTTCCGTTAATGCTTTTTCGTATTGCTCAAGGGCAAAGTAAGCTTTGGCCAGGTTAAGATGTGCATTGCGCGGATTCGGGTCCTGAACCTGGCCTTTTAAAAAGGAATTGGCGTCATCGACTTCATCTACCAGCATTACAAGATCAGATAAGTAGGATTGCATGGCCTGTTGTTGATTCGCCAGCTTGGCTGAGATAACCGCAATGGATAAGGGTTCGTGTAATAACTCCATTCTGAAATTATTATAGTCATACCAGCTTTTATCCATGTCTTTGAGCGACTCCACGGCCTGAATAGCGATATTGGCCTGCCGCAAGGCTGCGACAGGATCTCCCAGGTCGAGGTGGGCTTTTGCCATGAGCGGCGCAATGTAGGCTCGGGCCTGATCGCTGTTAAGCGTGTAGGCACCTTGTAAGGCGGTGAAGAAACCGTCATTCGCTGTCTGTTTTTCAACATCCGAAATACAGCTAAAAAACGTTGAATAGCGTTTTAGCTCTAAGTACGCCCGGCATACGGTAAGGATAACTTTAGGGTGGCGATATTCTTCACCGGTATCATCGGAAAACAACCCTACTCTGTTTTCGTAGTCGTTCACCAGCGAAGCGTGGCGGCCATCCAGTACCTGATTCTGATAAGTTTGAAAATTTTGAACCTGAGCACACCCTTGGGCGAGCAAAAGCAAAGCGAGTAAGCCGAGGATTCGTAGTCTGTTTGTAAACATCAACCGTGACTGCCTGTTGATAGGGGTTATCAGAATAATAGGAGATAACAAAGGGGTTAACAACTTAAGCTATTCCCCCCTTTTCAATATCCCGCAGAGTGCCTGTTCATTTGCGTTCGGAGCCACTATTGAACAGCAGTAATCACAGCGTGAAAGCCAGATTAAAGCCAGGTTAAGGCCAACCAGCACCACTGCCGATTGCCATAAACTGGCCAGAGTGTCTTCGCCAAATGCCACAATCAGCGCCAGCGCATTACGTTGCGGCACTACGTACAAAAAGAAGTGCGTATTCAAGCGATTAAAAATTCCTTGTCATCACTTTGCCTGAATTCCGTTCACTATCTTCCTGAGCAGAACACTTTTTGCAACACATATCCTAAGATATTGGCTAACGTTAGAATATTCTTCCCGAGTTTACGGTGTAAACACTGATAAAGTGGACAAATTCATCTCAAACACTGAAGCGGAATAGTTTACACTGGTCGTATATTCTTATACTCCATTAATCAACAGGAAGACAAAGTGCCCTCAATGCAGTCAGGCGCTGATAGCCAAGCCTCTTTATCCTTTGCAAAATTAATAAAATTACTCGGTCCGGGCATATTGATGGCCACTGCCGCCATTGGTGGCAGTCATCTGGTAGCCTCTACTCAGGCCGGCGCTAAATTTGGCTGGCAACTGGCTTTGCTTATCCTGGCCGTTAACCTGTTTAAATACCCGTTCTTCCGGGCTGGGGTGAGTTACACCATCAGTAGCAATAAAACCTTGCAACAGGGTTATCTGACCATGGGCAAGCCCTATTTGCTTATGAGTTTTGCGCTTAACGGCATTTCTTCTTTTGTGAATGCCGCTGCCTTACTGCTTTTTTCAGCAAGCTTACTGGGCTATTTTATTCCGTTTAGCGTGGCGTTGCCCTGGCTGGCGGCGGTATTACTTATCGTATCACTGGTTATTCTTCTGGCCGGCCATTACCATGCGCTTAATCAGGTGGCCAAGGTGATTATGATAGGCCTGGTTATCGCGACCATTTCGGCCACCGTGATTGCCTGGCAACAGGGCCCTGTTGCACCGGCCGAATTTGAATCGCCCTCGCCCTGGACGCTGGCGGCCATTGGCTTTTTAGTGGTAACAATGGGCTGGATGCCCGCCCCGATTGAAATATCCGGTATCACCTCGTTATGGTTAAAAGAGCAATGCCACGAAGCCAAAGTAACACCGCAATCGGCTTTATTCGATTTCAACCTCGGCTATCTGGTTACACTGTTGCTGGCATTAATGTTTCTTGCGCTGGGTAGTCTGGTATTACATGGCAGCGAACAGGAACTGGCCAGCGGCGGCATTGGCTTTTCACACCAGTTGGTAGATTTATATGCATCCACTATTGGTGAGTGGTCCCGCTACCTGATTGCCGTCATTGCTTTTCTATGTATTTTTGGCTCGGCCATCACCGTGTACGACGGTTACTCGCGGGCCCTGGCAGAATGCTACACCCTGCTCAAAGGCAAGCAGGATGTGACTGATAGCGTGTTTGCCGTATGGCTATCACTGGTGGCAGCGGCGAGCTTTGCCATGGTGTTGTTCTTTCAGTCTGCCCTGCTGGCCATGCTGGGGTTTGCCATGACCCTGGCCTTTATGACCACGCCGGTATTTGCCTGGCTTAACTACCGGCTGGTCAACCGTCACGATATCCCGGAATCACTCAGAGGCGGCCCGATTGTGCTGTGGTTAAGCCGGGCTGGCCTGGTTTATTTATTTGGCTTTCTGATTGTCTTTATTATCTGGAAGTGGTTCCTCTAAGCTCATCAAGGTATCAATAATGAAAAAACTCTACACCTGTCTCCTGCTGCTGGCCTGTTCGTTAAGCAGTTTTATAACGTCTGCCGAAGCGTTTCGAAGCGTAGAGATAAGCACCTCGCAGCAGGCTTTACCGCCGGTTATGATCCAGGGGCCAATGCCTATCGAAGCGCAATATTTTGCGTCGTTGCTTAACGATGTGCGCACCGAGAAGGCCGGTCAGACAACGTTTTATATTGGTACCTTCAATGGCTATCCGGTAGTGGTTGCGCAAACCGGTAAAGGGCTGGAAAACACCGCCGCTGCCACCGCTATTGGTATTGAGCGTTATCATCCCCGGGCCATTATCAACCAGGGGACATCCGGCGGACACGACCCTGATTTACAGGTTGGTGACATTGTTTTAGGTAAACGAAGTGTCAATGCGAGTAACTTTAAAACCCCTTTTCGTGATAAGGGGGAAGGCTCTGCACCACTTGAGTGGCTACCGATGGATCTCCTCGCCTCTGAAGGCAGTGCCGGCGAGGGAGACTCAGCTAAAGATGCAGAGCGTATTCGGTATTACATTGGCGATGCTGAATTACTGGCGGCGGCCCACGCGGTAAAAGGCCGGTATAAGCGCGGTAAAGTAGTGGAAGGCACTATCGCCAGTGGTAATTTCTGGAATAACGAGCTCGACCGTATCGCCTGGCTGCACACCCAATTTGGCACCAGTACCGAAGAAATGGAAACCGCCTCAGCAGCACAGATTGCGCACAGCTACGGCATCCCGTTTTTGGGGATCCGGGTCCTTTCCAATAATCTGACTAATGGTGGCCATTACGATCCTTCCACCGCAACCGATTGCCAGGCATTCGTTAAGCAGGTAATCGAACAGTATATTAAACACAACAAAAGGTAGCGCCTGAAAGCTACCTTTTGTTTTTTTATTCACTACCAATTTTATGCTGGTGAATAAGGCAGTGATGACTGATGAGCCACAATTCTTAGCTTACCTGATTTGTCTTTAACGTAGGCAAAGGTGTATTCCACTTTGGTTTCGCCCCCCTTCGTATCGGTAAAGTAATAATTGCCCATAGCCACCGCCATGCTGCAGCTGTTATTAATAATCCCGACATTATCAAACTTCACTTTGGTGTAAGGCTTGATGGCAAACCCTTTATCTTCAGAGTAGGCCTCATTACCGCCCACAAAATACGATAAAGCCGCGTCAAAACTCGATCTGAACTGAACTTTCGCCGCTAATGTCGGTTTAAATAACACGCTGCTCAGGTCGTAGCCGTACATATCCTGAATAAAGTCTGCCGCGGCGGTTTTATAGTCGCCGTTGGATGAGTACACCGAGCCGATTCTTACAATCCCGTCGCCCCAGAGTTTCTGAGCCTCTACCACTTCACGCTCTGAAATACAGGCATCTGAATAGAGCAAACGATTATCCACCACCGGTGCTGTTGCAGCGTTTGCCGCAGGCTCATTCATACTGCTTTTTAATTGCTGGGATTGTGCGGTAGCGCATCCTGTTAACACGGCCGAGGAGAACGAAAGAACCACTAACATTTTCAAGTTCATTTTTTGCATAACAATACTCTCTTATTCCGAAGTTGGATAACTCACCAGTGCTGACTAATCACTGCTTGGTGCTCATGTTTAAGACTATTCATCACGCCTGAATAAAGCTTGAAAGGAAGATTAAAGGAACATTAAAAGCACAAGTATGGGAATCCATTCAGATTCAACAGCGGTTAATCCGGGCTTTAACCTGCATCAATAAACTATTGAAGAATGCTTTTCGTATAATTGTTTGTGCCTATACTTACTGTGTGGTGCAGCAACCTTGTAATCGATGGAGTCGTTGATGTTAAGACAACTGGTGTATCGGAGTCGGGCAACCCATAAGATGTCGGAACAGGATATTGATAAAATTGTCGCTGACTCAGTCCCCTTTAATAAAGCCAACAATGTCACCGGTTTATTGCTGTTTGATGGGGAATTCTTCTTTCAAATCCTTGAAGGTGAAGGCGAAATCATTCACGGTTTGTTTGAGCATATTAAAACTGACCCACGGCATACCAATATTGTTAAAGTACTGGACAGCGCCTGCGCTCAGCGTGAATTTGGCAAATGGAATTTACGGACTTTAATTTTAAATCCCGATAATCAGTGCTACTGGTTGCCACAAGATCTTACCGTAAAGCGCGACAGCAGAATATTTTCACTGCTTAACAGCTTTGCTACCGGCCGCTGGCGCAGTTGCGTCTCAGCAGAAGAGAAGGCTTTGGTTAAATGTAAGATTACCACCAGCGCTATTAACCTTCCCCCTTACCCGTCCAGTGACATCCAGTTTGCCTTTCAGCCCATTGTGGATACCCGGGTTGGCGGCATCTCTTCTTACGAAGCCTTATTACGCAACAGTGATGGCAAGTTTCCTGAACTCATTCTGGCCGAACTGCCCGAACAACAACGATACGAGTTTGATTTAAAGTCCAAAGCCATTGCCATTACTCAGGGGGCAAAACTGTTGCAATCTGGCCAGTCTTTATCAGTGAATTTGCTGCCAGGCGCAATCACGCAAAACGAACAGGTGGTAAGTGAATTGCTGCATTATCTCCAGGAAGGCGGCTTAAAACCCGAACAGCTAATTCTGGAAATTACCGAAAGTGAGATGGTTAAAGAAAGCGAGGCTTTCTTTGCCGTAATCGAAGACATTCGAGCCGCGGGGATCCGACTGGCGCTGGATGATTTTGGCGCCGGTTATGCCGGCCTCTCGTTACTGGCTGATCTCATGCCAGACAAAATTAAACTGGACCGGGCTATTACCAATGGCATCCATGAGAATGGTCCGCGTCAGGCTATTCTTCACTCTGTGTTTGAATTTGCCAATGCTACTGGCAGTCACCTGATAGTGGAAGGTGTGGAAACCTTTGATGAATGGTTATGGCTGAATAATACTGGTGTGCGCAAGTTTCAGGGCTTTTTGTTCGCCAGACCACAGTTAAATGGCACCAGTGCGATCCACTTTAACGCCCGCGCATTAATAGACCAATGAAGTTGCCAACTGCACAGTCTATGCAGTTGGCCTGATTGACTACTGATCGATTTTGCCCAGCATTACCGCCAGATCGTCTATTCGGGTAACGGTGTCTTTTACCAGTTTATCAATCTCATCGCTGGCTTGTCTGGAGTGCGACGCCAGACTTCTGACTTCATCGGCCACCACCGCAAAACCGCGGCCTACATCACCCGCCCGGGCAGCTTCAATAGCAGCATTAAGCGCCAACAGATTTGTTTGCTCTGAAATGCCGTTGATGGTGCCGATGATATTGCTGATGGTCTGACTGACATTCAGCACGCCTTTCATGGATTCCTGGGTTTGATTTACCGCTATCCGGCGGGCAGTAATATCAATGCCAAATAATACGTACTGGGTAATTTCATTCTTAAAGTTTTTCAGCGCGCAAATACCGGCATCCAGTGACAACAGAAAATCGCCCTGACCAAAGTTGATTTGCAATTTGATATTGCCACTGTCCTGCAATTCGGCCTTATGTTCTGCGGTCAGTTCGCGTAACACATGATCAACAAAAGCCTGCTGCGTGGCACTTGAGCCGAGTTTTGCGGCCAGCAAATCACTGGGCGTTTTAAGCTGACCATCCTTATCAATGTCGATTAACACCAGTGAATTGTTGATAGCATTGATCTTACGAGTAAAATCAAGTGCCATTTGTTTAACCTCGGTAATGTTAGCCTGCACCGAAATGTAGTTTTTCACCTCACCTTTGTCATTCAGGATTGGCGTGATAGATAAAGACACCCAGTAAGGCTCACCACTCTTGGTATAGTTAAGGATTTCATCATAAAACGGCGTACGGTCGTGCAGATTTTTACGAATACGGGCGATGGTATCCGGCGAGGTTTCTGGTCCTTGCAGGAAATCCCCCGGTTTTTTGTGTTTAATTTCTGTCAGTGAATAACCGGTTAATCTTTCAAAGCCTTTATTCACATACACAATTAGCCCGGCCGGATTAGTAATAATAACCGAGTTATCCGTTTCATTAGCCACCATTGAGAGCATTTCTCGCTCTTCACGCATCAACACTTCCTGGGTGACATCTTTAACAAATGCGGTATACAGAGTTTTGTTTTCCAGTCGCACCTTCGACAGCGATAACTGACCCCAAAGTACCTCACCGTCTTTACGCTCGATTTTAATTTCCCGGCTGGTACCAACAATTTTATCCTGCCCGGTTTCTCGGTTAGCGTTAACATAACTATCGTGATTCGCCTGAATGGCTTGCGGCACCAGCATTTTAACGTTTTGCCCGAGTACTTCTTCGCGGTCGTATCCCCACAGGGTTTCCGCCGCGGCATTAAATAAGGTAACGCAGTTATGCTCATCGATGCAGACTACCGCATCCAGCGCCTGCTCCAGCGTTTGCGCCATGGTTTCTCTGGAGTCGCGCTCCTGAGAAATATCCCGCACAAAGGCGGTATAATGGATATGCCCGTTAAGCAGTATTTTCGACAGCGACAGCTGTACCCAGAGTTTAGTGCCATCCTTGCGTTGTAATTGCACGTCCCTTGAGCTACCGACAATTTTATCCTGACCGGTCTGACGATGATGGTTAACGTTATTGTCGTGATTCGCCCGCAATTCATGTGGCAGCAGCATGGCCACATTCTTACCCATCACTTCATTTTTCAGATAGCCCCAGATTTTTTCAGCCGCCTGATTAAAAAAGGTCACCCTGTTTTTCTCGTCGATACTGACTACCGCAATAATACTCTGTTCAAGGGCTTGTATTGCCTGGTTGGTTTTTGTCTTCTGTTGCCAGAACATGCTGCACTCCACCTTATAAAAATATGTCTGTCTCAGGATGGCGTTTGCCGAACAATCGAGTCGCGGAATTGCACCCGGCGCGTTCGATCAAATCGTATGTACTACGCTACAAATTTACATTACGTTCACAAAGCGTAGTTCAAAAATAAGCTATTTTTCGGATTTCAACGTATTGGCTTTTAAATAATTGCAAAGTCAGTTTATGTATAAGCGAAAAATCTACCTGTTTGGGATAACCTCCGGACTCATAATGATGATTGCGCTTTGCTTTACTGCGGTTTCCTCTTATCTCACGCAAATCAACCTGGAACAGAGCAATACGGCGCAAACTCTGCTGGCAGAACATCAGAAACTCAGTAGCATCTCCTATCGAATGTTTAAGCAGCTCACCGATGAGCTTATTTTTGGTGAAAGTGCCAACCAGGCCATCATTCGCAACAAACAGGCGCTTATTGCCCAATCGCTCGACAAAATTCGCCGTCTCGAACTGCAGCAAAGGCAGGCGCTGGGCAGTAAGATGACCGCCGGCAGCATTGAAGATACCGACGAACTAGCCGGACTGATAGACGCCATTATCAGCGAATTTAAGGCCATCACAGCGACTTACAACAACACACCGCTGGATCAGCAGAACCGCTTACAAACCTTGCTTGAGGTGAAGATTGATAATGAATTCCGTGAGGCAATTAACGCCGCTGTAGTGCGTCAGGGCAATGTGGTTTCGGCCATTAATGCCAAAATAGAAACCCTGAACACTGCCATTGTGTGGTTTGCCGTGGGCGTGGCGCTATTTGCCATGCCCTGTATTATCCTCGCCTGTTACTGGCTGTTTAATCAGCTTTATCAGCCGCTGACTATTATTAACAATGGTACAAAAGCCATTGCGGCGGGCGATTACCATCAGCGTTTGCCAGAAACTCTGGATACCGAGTTCTCACAACTGGTAACCTCGCTGAACCTACTGGCTGCACGCCTGGCCGACCACGAAATGCAGGCCGAACACTCTCGCAAGCAACTGGAGTTTGAGGTAGAGCAGCGCACCCGGGAAATCAAGCAGGTTAACGAACAACTCACCAGGGTTGACTCACGCCGGCGTCAGTTTCTGGCTGATGTCTCCCATGAGCTCAGGACGCCTCTTACCATAATCCGAGGCGAAGCTCAGGTTACTTTGCGTCAGTCTTCTGCCTCGGAGGACGTTTACCGGGAAACACTGGACTCCATTTTGCTCCAGGCAGTGAACCTCAGTGAACTGGTAGATGACTTACTACTGCTGGCCAGAGCCGAACTAAGCCAGTTAAAACTGGATACTTCGCGCCAGTCGGTAAGCGATTTCCTGCAAAATCAGGTTAGCCAGTGGCAGCGCCTGCACGAAGAGCGCGCTTTTTCCCTCGATATTGACGAGAGTGCCAAAACGCTACAGCTTCAATTTGACCAGCAGCGCCTCAAACAGGTAGTTACTATTATGCTGGATAACGCGTGTAAATACTCCGCGCCACAATCGCCCGTTAAGGTGGCATTAAAGCAGGTAAAAAACGGTGCCTGCATCGAGATAAAAGACTTTGGTGAAGGGATCTCCCCTGCTGATATTAACCATATTTTTGAACGCTTTGTGCGCTTTAAACACAAGTCCGAGGGGCTGGGGCTTGGGCTGGCTATTGCTAAAGCCATTATTGAAGCACATGGCGGAGAAATACAGGTTAACTCCACCCAGGGCGAAGGTACTCTTTTTCAAATTTATCTGCCAATGGATGTAGAATAATGAAAATTCTGATTGCTGACGATGAACTCTCGCTGGTGAATTTCCTTTATCGCGGACTCACTGCTGAAGGATTTGAGTGTATCAAAGAAACAGCACTGCATAATCTGGTTGATTTAGCGAAACGGGAGCAGCCTGATTTACTGGTACTCGACCGAATGTTTGGCGAAGACGATAGCGTAGAGATACTGCCCGCTCTGAAACAGTTGAGCCATGGCCCAATGGTCCTACTGTTGTCGGCCCTCGATGATATTGTGGAAAAGGTTACCGGACTCGACAAAGGCGCCGATGACTACCTTTGCAAACCGTTCGATTTCGACGAGCTGTTGGCCCGGGTTAATGCACTGGGCAGACGGCATCGGGCGCAACCGGACAAAACACCACGCCAACTGAGCTTTGCCAATTTGCAACTGGATCTGGAGTCCAGGCTGGCCAGCATTATCCAGGACGGTAATGCTGAAGAGCTCACGCTCACCAACATTGAGTTTAACCTGCTGAGCTATTTTATTGAGTCGCAAAATAAAGTGCTCACCCGGGAGCGTATTTTAAGCCGGGTCTGGCAAAGCAACACTGATCCGTTGACTAACATAGTAGATGTTTATATCAGCAGACTCAGACAAAAGCTGCCACCTCCTGCCGGTATCGAAATCGCTACTATTCGCGGTAATGGATACCGGTTAAAGGCATTAAGCTAATCCGCTTACCCTCTACTCTATCCACATATCATTGATGAGCGGCGCTTCAGCGTTGTTGGTAAACGTGATATTTATCACAATATCATCGCTGGTATTGGTATATCGGGCCACAAACAGCAATCTTGGGTTGCCTGCCTTGTTCACCGCTGCAACCAACCGCTTGGATATTAGCGGCCCAAGTTGTGGCGCAATGGCCTTGTAGGCGTTTTGAAACCCCTCAGGCGTTATTCTGGCCGCCAGCGAGTCTGTCATCAGGTTTCGAAATGCCTGATAGTCACCTGTTTCATGTGCGCTAAGCGCCAGATCAACCACCGGCATTAATATCGCTAATGCTTGCGTTGCGTTGTTCCCAAAAGCACCAAAATAATCTTCCGGCTGCTGGTTCTCGTCATTCATACTCGCTCCTGCTGCGGCGTAATGTGGATTTCACGTTGTTGTGCTACCCGCTGCCCGTAAACTGAGCCTTTGACTCCCAGCATCACTTACGACACTGCCCCCGGCAAGTTCTAAATTGTAAGATTTTGTAGTGTCATTTTTTGTAAATTAATTCACCCCTTTTGTACTTCCCGGTCGTTATACCCAAAACCAGGGAGTACACACTATGCAATTAACTGTAAATCCAATCTTTTCAACCAGTCACTATGTTCGGCCATTAAGTCATCTGCTACTGGCCGCACTGGTCACTTTTGGTTTGTTTGTGATGATGGCCAAACTAATAGAGCAACACGGCGAAGCCCCAAAAGTGGAAGACCCCGTGGTTATCGATGATTTTTTACTGCATGTAGAAGAGCCTGAGACGATTACCAGACAACCGGTTAAACCAATGGAAAAACCCCTCGAGCAGCCCCCTTCGCTGCCAGAACCGGTTGAGTCTGATCCCGGTCCCACTGAGCTCAGCGTTAATGTAAACCCGATAATACCCGGCAACCAGATAGCCATTAACACAAATTTTGGCCAACAAAGTGATACGTCTGCCCGGCCGATAGTCAGGGTTAACCCCAGCTATCCTGCCGATGCGGCTCGACAAGGTATTGAAGGTTGGGTGCAACTGACCTTTGACCTCACGCCCCAGGGAACGGTAACCAATATCACCGTAGTGGATGCCGAGCCGCTACGAATCTTTAATCGGGAAGCCAAACGGGCACTGGCAAAATGGCGTTATCAGCCCCAGGTAGAAAAAGGTGTACCTGTGGGGCAAACCGGGTTACAAGTAGTACTGACCTTCAAGTTGGAGCAGTAAGGACCGCCTGTGGGGATTGCTAAACTCGGATTTCTACGCACTTTCCTGAAATCGGAAACTGCCACAAGCTGCAACGAAACTTTGTTCAGGCGCTATCGGCAAACGGGCGATAGCGCCGCCCTAAGCGCGCTCTACGATCAGCACTGTAATAACCTGTACTATTATCTGCTGGTAATGAGCGACCCCAACACCGCGGCAGACGTCACCCAGAAAGTCTGGCTAAAAGTAATGGAATCAAAGCAGGGCTATCAAAGTCAGGGCCGCTTTCAGGCCTGGCTGTTTACCATCGGGCATCGAATGCTTATCGATGAGTTTCGCCAGAGTAAGCGCTGGCAGGCCGATACCGATCCGGATACCTTAGGTTCTGTAGCCCCGGTGAGTGATAACGAAACCGACTTTCATCAATTGCTTAAACATCTCCCGTTTACCCAACGGGAAGCGTTCTCGCTACAGCAGGAAGGATTTAGTTTGCAGGATATTGCCAGCATCTGTGATGTACCGGTCGAAACAGTTAAAACGCGCCTGCGATATGCCCGCAACACCCTGAAAAAACATTGGAAAACATCATGAACGAGTCCGACCGTCAAGACGCATTGCAACAGGCATACAACAC
>Ga0213831_1000454_pt1 | contig 26812 bp, 21 predicted proteins | sample SWATP12_FD_163421 | JGI IMG/M metagenome (GOLD analysis project Ga0213831, IMG submission 163421) | Coastal seawater microbial communities from Marineland, Florida, United States - SWA TP1 #2 | ecosystem: Environmental > Aquatic > Marine > Coastal | place: USA: Florida | collected 2016-08-06 | reverse complement strand
TAAGCAGTACCACGGCAAACACTTTCTTGAGCTTTGCGGCATCCAGTTTGCTGGCCAGGCCAGCACCAACCGGTGCGAATAACACAGTAAGGGGGACAATGGCGGCAAAGCCAATCAGGTTAACCAGACCGATGGTGCCATCGGGCGCATCGGCTGGCGCCTGACCAAAAATCAGCATGGTTATCGCTGCGGGCAGCGAGATGATCAGGCCAACCGCAGCGGCGGTGCCTACTGCACGGTGCGCCGGATAATTACAAAAGGTCAGGGTAGGAACGGTAAGGGTACCACCACCAATGCCGACCATGGCGCTGAATAAGCCAATGCAAATGGCAATAATGCGCTGGCCAAGGGCACCGGGCAGGTCGTTAAACCAGGCGCTTTTGCTGCCAATAAACATGTTAATGGCAGACAAGCTGGCAATAACGCCAAACAGCAGGGTTAATACTTCACCGTTCACCTGGGTTACCGCGTAGCTGCCAAGCAGTACGCCCAGCAATATAAAAGGGCCCCAGCGTTTGAGCAGCTCGCTGTCGACGTTGCCTTTTTTACGGTGCGCGCGGATTGAGCTAACCGACGTAGGAATGATTGTTGCCAGTGAGGTAGCCGTGGCAATCAACATGGCTGAGTCGGCCGATACGCCCAGCGCCTGAAACAGAAAATACAGCACCGGTACAATAACAATACCGCCACCCACGCCGAGCAGGCCAGCCAGAATACCGGCAAATACGCCGGTGGCCATCAGGGCCAGAATCGTTGGCAGTAACTCCATGAATGCATCCATTACTGTACTTCTCCTGTTGCGGTATAAGCTTGCGCGAAGGCTTTTCCATCGCTGCGCGGATCGGTGGCCGCTTCGGTGGTGTCATCTGTGTGCAATACCACTGCGCCGGCATGGCCCATGAGCTCGTTACAGGCATCAACCACCACCATATCGTGGCCCCGGGCCAGCAGATCTTCGCCAACGTATTCGTTAAGGTCGCGTTCCACTTTGAGGTTATGCGACTGATCGCCCCAGGTGCGACCCAGTAACCAGCGGCCAAGGGCAATGGATTTATCCAGTGGCTGGTTGTGGTATACATAACGGCTGAATAAGGCAGCCTGCGTTTGCGGCTGACCTTCACCGCCCATAGTGCCGTAGCTGATCCGGCGGCCATCATTAAGCTCAGCAAAGGCCGGATTTAAGGTATGAAACGGTTTTAAGCCAGGCTTAAGTTGTTGTAAGTGGCCGGGCGTGAGGCTGAACGACGTTCCACGGTTATTCCACACAATACCGGTTTGCGGGCTTACCACACCGCTGCCATATTCCCAGTACAGGCTTTGGATATAGCTGACCATGCGGCCTTCGTTGTCACAGGCACCCATCCAGATGGTGTCACCCAGTTTGGCTTCCTGTGGCCAGGGCAGGGCTTTGTCCAGCTTAAGGGCCGCGGCCATTTCATCGAGTGCTTCATCGGTCAGGAAGCTGTCGAGTTCTACACTTAAACGGCCCGGATCGGTAAGGTATTCATTGCGCTTGATAAAGGCTTGTTTGGTACATTCAATCAGCAGGTGAACCATATCGGCGTCGCTGCTGCCCTGGCTGACCACGCGGTCGTACAGGGCCAGAATAATTAACGAGGCGATGCCCTGAGTAGGCGCTGGCAGGTTGTAAAGTTTGCCTTTTGAGGTTGAGACACTTAACGGCGTGACAACTTTGGCTTGGTACTGGTTAAAATCGCTCAGACGAATCGGTGAGCCAGCGGCCTCAAGATCGGCCGCCAGTTCGCGGGCGATTTCACCATGATAAAAATCGTTCAGGCCGTTGTCGGCCAGACGCTGTAAGGTATTAGCAAGCTTGGTGAGTTTAACAATTTTGCCTTTTTTAAGGGCCTTACCTTTAATTAAAAACTGTGCAAAATGTTCATCACCGGCTAACTCATCGAAGGTTTTGAAACTGGCATCCGACATACTCTGGGTGACTTCGATGCCCCAGTTAGCCTGACTGATGGCGGTGGCCAGTAAGTCCTGCAGCGGCATTGAAGATTGCCAGTCAGCACTGATCTCCAGCGCTTTTTGCCAGCCAGCCACAGCACCTGCCATGGTTAAAGCCGCTTTGCCGCCACGCGAGGGAATAGCATCGAGGCCCTGATAAAAATCACTGTCGGCCAGACCGGCAGCGGTGCCGCAGGCGTCGATAGCTACCGGCGCTTTGCCCGGTTCACTGATTAGCCAGAAACCGTCACCACCAAGGCCGTTCATGTGCGGATATTCCACCGCAATGGAAGCCGCTGCGGCAACCATGGCTTCAATGGCGGTGCCGCCGCGTTGCAGGATATCGTTGCCTACTGTTGAGGCAGCATAGTGTGGCGCGGTAAAAGCAGTGTGTTGTTGTTTTGTCATGCTTTCTATTCTTATTCCGTAAGGGTACGAGCCAGAGCGAACAGGCTGGTTTCACTGCCCGCAGGGCCTATCAGTGATAAGCCACAGGGTGCGTCATTCAGGCGAAATAACGGCAAATGCAGTTGTGGTAAACCCGCCAGTCCGGCTAAGGCAGTTAATGATAATAATTGTTTGCGGTAGTCGGTCAGTTCGGCCGCACTGGCGGTTAACCGCGGTGCGCAACCCGGCGTAGTGGGCAGCACAATGGCGCGGTTATCGTTTAGCAGTGCAGCTAACAGCTGACGTACCTGTTGTTGTATATGTGTTGCGTGTTCTACCTCGGCGTCGCTGATCTGCGCGCTTTGGCGAAATCGCTCGGCAATATCCGGTGCAAATACCGGCTGCGTATTGGTGATCCACTCGCCGTGGGTTTGCCAAATCTCACGCCCCTGTAACACCCTGAATGCTTCAGCCAGCGGCAGCTGTTCCAGCTGACTGAAATCACCTGCCTGGCTGGCTATTGGCAGGGAAGCAAGCCATTGATTAGCGGCGCTTGCCTGCTCACTGTTATCCACCGCCGTTTGGTATACCACCAAAGACGTGAGAGCCGGGGTATCAGTCACCGGCGAGTCGAATAAACAGCTCATGCTACGTTCGAGCAGATCAAGGCTTTTTGTCATCACGCCGATAGTATCGAAACCCGGGGCGAGGGCTACCAGGCCGTCGGTGCTGATACGACCGTGAGTAGGCCGCATGCCGTACAGTGCGTTATAACTGGCGGGTACGCGAATGGAGCCGCCGGTATCGGTGCCCAGGCCAATGTCGGCCAAACCGGCCGATACTGCCACGGCCGAGCCACTGGATGAACCGCCGGGCAGGCGCTCAGGTGTTAGTGGATTTTGCGGGGTACCGTAATGGATATTTTGCCCGTTTAAGCTGTAAGCCAGTTCGTCCGTAATGGTTTTGCCCGCGACTTCGGCACCTGCTGATACCAGTTTGGACACGGCGCTGGCAGTGGTCTGGGCTAACGGGTGCGTTGCCAGCCAGTGCGGATTACCCGCTGTGGTGGCAGTACCTCTGATAGCAAACAGGTCTTTCACAGCCACGCGCAGGCCCGACAACGAATTAACGCTATCGTTTACTGCATTAAGAGCAGGTGTACTGGCTTGTTCAGCAGGCACCACAGTGGGCGCTGGTTGCCAGACAAATGGCGAACTAACGATAAAATGATCCATGAAGTTTATTGTTACAGAAGGATACGTCTATGAAACAATCGTTTCACTAATAAGTCAAGTGAAACGTTTGTTAAATTGTTGTGTTTTTTGTTAACAGTGCAGGTGCGCCCCGGGGAGTAACCGGTCGGTAAGGGCATGGTGTTCGGGTTACCAGCGTTAAAAATACTGACCGCCTTGGCAATTTTACGTTCACTCTGTATCGTAAAGGTAATACTTCTCTTCGCGTGACTGTTTTTATGGTTCGTTCTCTGATCCCGATATCCGCGCTGTTGTTGTCTGATGCACTGTTACTGCTGGGTCATGGTTTACTGTTGACGCTATTACCCGTGGCCGCTAATCAGCTCGGTTTTTCTGCCATTGAAGTCGCCTTAACCGGTTCGGCCTATTTTCTGGGGATTATCGGTGGTTGCCTGGCGACGCCTCATGTGCTCAAGCGGGTGGGGCATATCCGTGGGTTCGCGGTATTGGCCTGTGCTTATCTCATTTTTACCTTGCTGTTTGCCTGGTTACAGTCTTTTGTGTTGTGGCTGGCGCTGCGCTTCGCCCTGGGTGCCGGTGTGTCCGGACTGTATATGATCATTGAAAGTTGGCTAAATGAGCGCGCTGATGCAAGTAATCGCGGTACGATTTTATCGTTTTACTCGATGCTCAACCTGTTGATGATTACACTGGCTCAACAGTTACTCCTGTTGGCGGATGCCAGTTATCCGTTACTGTTTAGTATCGCCGCGATCTTTGTTGCGCTATCGATTATACCTGTATCGCTAACGCTGTCGCTGGCGCCGGCGAAGGTCAACAGTGTAAAAGTGAGTTTTAAAAAGGTCTGGCAGCATTCGCATATCGCTATGATTGGCGCAGTGATCCTGGGCCTCGTGACGGGCGCTTTTTGGTCGCTGGGGCCGGTATTTGCTGCCGAGAGCAACTTTAGTAATGCCCAACTGGCTATGTTTATGTCGGCCACGGTATTAGGGGGGGCCTGCTTTCAGATCCCGGTAGGGCGTTTTTCTGACCGCTATGACAGGCGTATCATTTTAATCTACAACGCCCTGGCGGGCGGTTTCATTTCACTGGGCATTGTGCTGGCGTCCTACTGGTCGGGTTTTGCCGGCTGGCCGGCAGCAATACTGGCGTTTTTTTGGGGCGGTACCTGTATGACCTCCTATGCGATTTGTCTGGCCCACGTGAATGACAATGCCACGGCGAAGGATTTTCTGCCCATCGGCAGTGGAATGCTGATCACTTATGGTATTAGTTCTGCCATCGGTGGGCCGTTAGCCGCTTCACTGATGGGCATAATGGGCGCTAAAGGACTTTATGCCTACATGACATTTTTTCTGGTGTTATTTGCCGTTATCGTGATTGTTCGCCGTCGTAGCCATGTGCTACCTGATACCAGTGACTCGCATCCTGCTTTTCAGCCGTCGGCGGGTATTACCACGCCTGCGGCATTTGAAATTGATCCGCGCACCGAGCATTTACCGGAGCAAAAAACGCCTGATGCGGGTGTGAAAGGTTGAAACCAGGTTTAGTCCTGAGCTTTGGTAATATCTGTCAGGGCGGTTGTCTGTTAGCCGGCGCGTTTGTGGCTGGCTGCCAGTAACATGCTTAACCAGAATAACCCCATGGCCACGGCCAGTGATAACCAAACTGCGAGATGCCGAAGCTCTGCAGTGCCGCCCATTGCCGACATCGTCATATAGCTCCACGGATACCAGACCCAGTATTCTGAACTGCCAATTTGTACAATGCCCATGGTGGCCATTACCGCTACCGAAAGCGGTACTATGATGTTGCCAAACCGCCAGCTCACCGCGTGCTGGATGATCAGTACGGGCAGGGAAGTAAGTATTAAGGCTGGCATCGCGTTGAGTAATACCCGGCCGTATTCGGTTTCCGCGGGTGCCCCTAATACGTTCATCAGCAAGGTGGCAAGCAAACCACTCATCCACAGCCATAGCAGAGCGGTCGCGGTTAACAGCACGGCAAGGAGCAGTTTGGCAATATAAAGTGAGTAGAGGTTGACAGGTAGTGCCAGCATCAGACGCCAGCCGTGATTTTTGTGCTCATTACCGTTAATGGCGCCGGTGATGAGCGCAATAAACATCGGCAGCATAAAGTAGCTCCATAACGCCATGACGCCCATCCACCAACGTTGCCAGGCCTGGTGGTCAAACGCTTGCAGATTTTGCGATTTAACGGCTAATCCCGTGGAAAACAGCACCACCAGTAGCGGCAGGGCAAATACCATCAGCAGCGTTGATGTGCGCTTGAGCTTGAGACACTCAACTACCAGCAGCCGGCTCAGGCCCGGAAATGGATTAATCGCTATGTTCATTGGTAAACCATTGCTCTAACGAGGCTTTATTTTGGTAAGACTGAAATAACTCAATGCCTGCACCCACCAAAAGGGCATGTAGCCGGGGTTGCTCATTACGGGGCAGTTTGTCGACCCGTACCGTGTTGGGAGCAGTAATTGTGCTACGAAAACCGTGTTTTAAAAGTTCCGTATGAGCAGCGTTGGCATCGCCCACTTCCAGCGTCATATTGAACTGTTGTGCGGCTTTCCAGCTTGGGATATCCGATTCAAAACGAATGCGGCCATTTTTTAATACCGCAAAGCGAGTGGCCATTTTTTCCACTTCGTCGAGGTTATGCGTAGAGAAAAATACCGTGGTGCCGGTGCTGGCCGGTAGTTCACTGAGCAACTGACGGATATCGCGGATACCGCTGGGGTCGAGGCCGTTAGTGGGCTCATCGAGGATCAGCAATTTGGGATTGCCCAATAATGTGTGGGCAATGGCGAGCCGCTGTTTCATGCCTAACGAGAACTGGCCGATGAGCCGTTTGGCGGCATTGGTTAAGGAGACCACCGCTAATACCCGGTCTATTTCACTGACCGGCAGGCCTTTAATAGCACAGCCAATGGATAAAAATTCGGCGGCGGTCAGGTTGGGGTAAAGACTGGGCGCATCAATCAGTCCGCCAAGCCGGTGTAACAGGCGGTAGTCTGGCACAAACCGGGCTGAGCGTGATAACCAGGCACGACGCCGGGTATAAAGCGAGTCTCCGCAAATTGCCACACTGCCAGCATCCGGTGCTTCAAGGCCAGTGAGCACTCTGATGGTGGTGGATTTTCCTTCGCCGTTATTGCCTAAAAACGCGTACACACTGCCATAGGGAACGGCCAGGTTAAGCTGACTTAATACCGGTTTGTCTGCATAGGTTTTGCAAATCTGGTTAAGCGCCAACGCGTTTTCGCTGGGTTGACTGAGCATCCGTACGGCATCCTGTTCACTTAGTTCCTGTAAGTGGCGGGTATTTTACGCTGGCGGCAGGATTCGCCAAGCCTTTGATTGTTTCAGAATATGAATGACAACAGGTTATTCCGGGTCGAGCTCACCCATCTGAGCATAGAGCTGACTGATGGTGGACACCCGGTGATCGCCTTCTTCTCCCAGCAATGTGTAGGCCTGGTTACAGATTACGGAGACCAGACTCATGGGCGCGGCATAACTATCAAAGGCGAACTGGTTGCCCAACTGACATACCAGCGTATGGCCGACGCGGTCCTGATAAACCTGACCGGTGGGATCGGTCAATAAAATGGTGCGCTGAGGGGGCAATGCATCTATCATGCGGGCAAAAATACGTGGGCGACGGCGAAAGCCAAACACCACGATAACTTCGTCGTCTGCCAGATCCATTAGATCTTCACTCAGGCTTTGCCCTGGCTGAGGTAATAACCGCACATTCGGGCGGATCTGTTTAAGTTGCTGGCGGCAGTGCAGGGCCACCGGGTAACTGTTGCGATAGCCGATGAGCGTAATGCGCGGCGCCTTGGCCAGAATGGCGGCGATTTGGTTAATTTCTTCGCCCGGAATCGACTCCAGGGTACGTTGCAGGTTGCCAAGTTCGGCGGCAATGTAATCATGCTGGGTTAGGGTTTGTTTAACCGGAATACCGGCGTCACGCTGCAGCACAACGTCCTGTTTGGCATCCTGATGGGAAGCATAGCCCAGCTGACGAAACAGCCTGCTAACGGTGGCTTTGGAGGTATTGGTTTTGGCCGCAATTTCGGCAGTGGAGTCGCTGATGATGGTCAGCGGAAACTGTTGCAGGTAATTGGCGATAGCCCGCGCAGAGGGCGACAAGTCGGTATACTTGTCACGAATTCGCGCTAAAACACCATTATTATCAGCCACTTCAAAGTCCAGCTATTTCGTGAATCTCACAATTAGTGTAGCGGACAAAGCGCTAAAGGGGTATCTGTTTTTCGCTGCACAAAAAAAGAGCGCCAATCGGCGCTCTTTGCATTACAGATTACATGTTAAGCATGAGACAGTGTGGAACTGCCATCATGCTTCGGCGACTTTTTTCTGCTATCCTCGATAATCGACACTGCCGACTCCAGAGCTTCAAGTAAGGTAGGGTAGGTGAGAATTTCCGCAGAGGAAGCATTCACATTACCCAGTACTTCTTTAATTTTATCGGAAGCGCCGCATACCATCAGTTGTCGGCCGGAACTCTTGGCATCAGATGTTACCGTCTCTACGGCCATGGAAGCCGATACGTCCATGGTGGGCACCCTGGAGAAGTCCAGTATTAGCACTCTTGAGCCCGGTTTCACCCACTCGCGTACGTGGTGACCTAAATCAGCCGCCGCACCAAAGCTTAACGGGCCGCCAAAACTAAAGATACTGACCTTGCCTTTGGCTTTCTCAAGCAGGGCGTTTTCTTTAGGGTCGTTAAGCGTATCCGGAATTTTCTTCAGTTCTTCAATTTGCAGCTGGGCAATCTGACGAACGTAAGCCAGTGCCGCTAATACCACACCAACACCTACGGCTGTGATCAGATCAACAAATACGGTTAAACCCAGTACCAGCAGCATCAGCGCGAAGTCCCAGCGCGGCCCACTGTGAGCGCGTTTCAGGTAGCTCCAGTCCACAATATCCAGACCCACTTTTACCAGAATACCGGCCAGCACAGCATGCGGAATAGCACTGGCCAGCGGGCTCAGGCCAAGCACAACAGCAAGTAAAACCAGCGCATGCACCATGCCTGATAAGCGTTCCTTACCGCCGCTGCGAATGTTAACCACGGTACGCATGGTTGCGCCGGCACCGGCAATACCACCAATCAGGCCAGCTACCGTGTTACCGATACCCTGACCAATCAGTTCCTTTGAACTGTCGTGACGGGTACGGGTCATGTTGTCGGCAACCAATGACGTTAACAGGCTGTCTATAGCGCCAAGAATGGCCAGAATAAACGCCGCTTCCAGTACTAATAACAACGTAGAGCTTTCAAAAGTAGGCAGATGCAGGCTTGGCAGTCCGGTTGGAATGTCGCCTAAAATGGGCACATTAGTAATGAACAGGCTGACAATGGTGCCGATAATTAACGCAGCCAGTGCGCCCGGTACATATTTGCCCAGGCTGGCTGGCCACTTATAGGCAATTACCAGTGTACCGATACCCAGTGCCAGCGTGGCAAAGTTTATGTCGGCCAGCGCGGTGGGAATATAGCCCAGTGCACCCAGCGTGCCTCCTGGTGGTTCATGACCCAGTAAACGGCCAATCTGCAATATAATAATAATGGCCCCGATCCCCGACATAAAGCCCGAAATAACCGGGTAGGGCACCAGGCGGATATAGTTACCGATGCCCAGAAAACCAAATAAAATCTGGAATAAACCCGCCAGTAAAACGGCAGTAAATATGAGCTCTACGTCGCCTGATAAACTGGCAAATAAACCGGCCAGCACTACCACCATTGGCCCGGTCGGGCCGGAGATTTGTGATGGCGTACCACCGAACAGTGCCGCAAAAAAGCCCACCGCAATGGCGCCATACATACCTGCCATCGGACCAACGCCGGACGCAACGCCCAGCGCCAGTGCCAGCGGCAGTGCAACTACGCCGGCGGTAATACCGCCGGTAATATCGCCACGAACATTAGCAAATAAGTTCTTCATGACTTTTCCTTAACAGTTGTTAGGTTTACTTGTGTTTAGAAACCAGCTCGGCGGCATATTTTTCGTCCATGGGGCCGAACTTACCGGTTTCTTCCTGATAACAGGTGACTTCTGCAGTTTCAATGTTGTAAAACCAGCCATGCAGTTTTACCTGTCCGGTGGCTAGTTTTGCTGCGACCGCCGGGTGTGTTTTGATGTGTTGTAACTGTTGTACTACATTTTCTTCGGTGACTAACTGTAAATGATCTTCTGCATTCAGTTCATCACAGCCGCATTTCTCTTTTACTACTTCAGTCGCTACCCGGCAGTGACCCAGCCATTCTTTCACATGGGGCAGGCTGGACAACGCTTCTGTGTTAATCGCTCCTTTCATTGCGCCGCAGTCTGAGTGACCACAAATTACGATGTGAGTAACTCCAAGTGCTGCAACCGCAAACTCAACAGAGGCAGTCATGCCGCCAGTTTCGTTACTATGGGGCGGGATAACGTTGCCGGCATTACGGCAGATAAATAAATCACCCGGTTCAGTTTGAGTGACCAGGTTAGGATCGATACGTGAATCAGAACAGGTAATAAACAATACTTCCGGATTTTGGCCGTTGGCGAGTTTCTTAAACGCGGCTTTTTTTCCCGGGAACACTTCATTTTGAAACTTTGCTACGCCAGAAATGACATGGTCCATACCAGCTTACTCCTCGTCGTTTGTAAGATTTATGATTGTTAAAATATTGTTATATTATAGTCTCATAGAAAAATAGCGCACCTCGTGATAGTTAAAAGCTATAAGTGCGGGGCATTTTATTCAACTAAGGTGGGATAGATATAACAAAAAGGCAGCCAAATGGCTGCCTTTTACGTTAACGACGCTGATTGAAAACCCGGTAGGTTGGGATACCGGGTTTTTGGCGTGGAGTTAAAACTTGATCGTTTCGACCCGAATGTTTTTGGTTTGTGCCTGGTCGATGTAATCCTTAATCATTTCCTTCACATCAAATGCAATGGATTTGGTGTTAGAGAAATCCAGCACAACCTTTGAATTACCCGGGATTGAATTGAGCTTTTTCAGAATGCTTGGCTTATTAAAGAACGAAACATCCTCGGCCAGTACAATATGATGAGTCGTTTCACCATGGTCTTCATTGATGGTTTCTTTAAACTGGTAAGCATTAAGGAAGCTGCTCTTCAGGGTAAAGAATATACTTACGCCTAAACCAGCAAACACACCGGTTAACAGGTCGGTAAAAATCATCACCGCAATGGTCGTGATGAAAGGCAGAAATTGCTCCCAGCCGTTTTGGTACATCACCTTAAACATGACCGGCTTGGTTAGCTTATAACCTACCACTATCAGAATGGCAGCCAGTGAGGCGAGCGGGATCAGGTTTAACATGGAAGATATCGCCAGTACCGCAACCAGCAGGAATACACCGTGCAAAATGGCAGACATCTTGGTTTTACCACCAAATGCGATGTTTGCTGAACTGCGTACGATAACCTGCGTAATCGGTAAGCCGCCCACCAGACCAGAGATAATATTACCCATACCCTGAGCTTTCAGTTCACGGTTAGTCGGCGTCACATTTTTGTGAGGATCCAGTTTGTCGGTGGCTTCCACACAAAGCAAAGTTTCAATACTGGCCACTGCAGCCATTACAATAGCAATGGTGAGCACGTCCATATTAAAGATTTGCGAGAAGTCCGGGAACGCCAGCTCCTGAGTAAAGTCGCTGAAGCTGTTAATTACCGGTAATGATACCAGCATGCTCGGATCCAGTGGCGTACCGGCCTGACTCATCATCACTGATGCCAGAATACCTAACAGTACTACCACAATAGGGCCCTGAATAAGCTGGAATATTTTGTGGCGCGGCACCAGAAACTTGTCCCAAACCACCAGTAAAACCAGTGATACACCGGAAATCAGTATCGCGGCAGGCGACATCAAGCTCAATGCATGCTCTATAGCAGAGAAGGTGTTCTCGCCATTGGCGTGCATAAAGGCTTCCTCGCCGAGGAAGTCGGCATGCCAGCCAAACAGGTAAGGAATTTGTTTAAGAATGATCAGTAATCCAATACCGGCAAGCATACCGGTGATCACTGAGGTAGGGATAAAATACGCAATAAAACCAGCCCGGGCAAAGCCCATAATAAGCTGAATCACACCGGATAACACCACGGCAACCAGGAATAACTCCCAGCTGCCCAGAGTGGCAATGGCGTCGAATACGATAACTGCGAGGCCCGCAGCCGGGCCACTTACGCCCAGCCGTGAACCACTGAATAAACCGACGACGATACCGCCGACGATACCGGCAATAATACCGGAGAACAGCGGCGCACCAGAGGCGAGCGCTATACCCAGGCATAACGGCAGGGCAACGAAAAACACCACGATACTGGCGGGTAAATCGTTCTTTATTTCACTGAAAGATAGGTCCAATTTCATTTACAAAATCCCTGTTATTTATTTGCTACCAGTTGCTCCTCGGCGGCAAAAGCAGACTCCATTGGCACAAATTTACCGGCTTGCTCATCGTAGTTAAGTACTTCTGCTGTTTCGATGTTGTAGAACCAGCCGTGCAGTTTTACCTGGCCGGTGGCGATTTTAGCCGCTACCGCAGGGTGAGTGCGCAGGTGTTGAAGTTGCTGTACTACGTTTTCTTCGGTAACTAACTGTAGATGGTCATCTTTATTCAGTGAGTCACAGCCACAACGCTCTTTAACTACGTCGGTAGCAACCCGGCAATGGCCCAGCCATTCTTTTACATGAGGCAGCGAAGTAAGCGCTTCCGGGGCAATGGCACCTTTCATCGCACCACAGTCAGAGTGACCACACACAACGATGTGAGTAACACCAAGCGCTGCAACAGCAAACTCGATAGACGCCGTCATCCCCCCGGTTTGATTGCTGTGTGGAGGTACTACATTACCGGCATTACGGCAGATAAACAGGTCGCCCGGTTCTGTTTGCGTGACCAGATTCGGGTCGATACGTGAATCAGAACAGGTAATGAAAAGCACTTCAGGATTTTGACCAGTGGCAAGCTTTTTAAACGCTGCCTTCTTTTCTGGAAAAACTTCTTGTTGGAATTTTGCAACACCAGAGATAACGTGGTCCATTTAGTCGCTCCTAAATATGAGAATAGAAAATTATATAAAATACCAAATCATTGTTACCTGATAGGTTAATAGAAAAATAGTTTACTTCGTGATAGCCTAAGGCTATATGTTGGCATTGTTTATTTGGACTTAAGTTTATGGTCACCTCAACCAAGTCAGTTACCTACACGCAGTTTCGCTACTTTGTGGCACTGGCGCGGGAACTAAGTTATCGTCGCGCGGCGCAGGTATTGGGCATCAGTCAGCCAACCCTGACCTCACAAATTAACGTGCTGGAGAAAAGTCTCGGTATATCACTGTTTGAGCGGTCCCGCAGTGGCACACTGCTTTCGCCGGAAGGCCGGGCTTTGTTACCGCTGGCAGAAGATGTGCTGCAGTCGTCCATTCGGTTTGAAGAGAAAGCCCGGGACATTGCCGGTGGTAACCAAACTACCTACCGGCTCGGGGTGCCGCCAACATTAGGGCCGTATTTGCTGCCATTTATATTGCCGCAGTTACATAAAAGGTACGCCAAGCTAAAGTTCTATGTGCGAGAAGCCGCGCCCACGCAACTGGTGCAGGGCCTGTTCGATGGACATTTTGATATCATTATCTCGCCGGGCTCCCAGGAATCCTCGCAACTGGTAGCCAGTAAACTGTTTATTGAGCCGCTTAAATTTGTTGTTCCCAGCGACCACGCTTTATCCGGCCTTCGTTACATAGAGCCGGAGCAAATTCATGGCGAAACGGTGTTAACGCTGGAAGAAGCTCACCATTTTCATCATCAGGTCCATGAGATCTGTATGAAAATCGGCGCCCAGGTGACCCGGGATTATGAGGGCACGAGTTTAGATACGCTCCGGCAAATGGTGGTTATGGGCATGGGCGTAGCATTTCTGCCGGGCCTTTATGTTCACTCTGAATTGCATCAACCGGACGAACTGCATGTTTGTGAATTAAAAGATACGCCAATTGAGCGTCAGCATAATCTGGTGTGGCGGAATACTGCGCCGGGGCGGGTGTTTTTCCGAGAGCTTGGCAATGAGATCCGGCGCATCCTGTCCGATACCCTTGGTCATGCGGTGAGAGTAGACAGCTAATCAGTTCCACAACGGTAATCCATACGGTGAATCGGCCAGCCCTACTGGCCGGTAATATTTACCGCGAACACCGCAGCATTTACCCTTCATTTTGCTCTTTGCGCTACCAATACCTGTAAGACGGTGCGTCGCGGTCCACTGCCGTTAATTCAACCAATTGATTTCTCTGCACTTTGGCAAACGGCCCGATGCTCTGGGCGATTGTGCATATATTTTGCGTAGCTCACCTGCCTGTTCAGCCCTTATAAAGGAGCGCGTCAGAGCTCGGTGAAAAGTATAAAAAATACACTGATTAATCGTTTGTTACGTCAAATTAGTATAAAATTCATCTTAACGTCATAAATTTTTCATATTGGTATGGGTTATCGTTAATGCAAGTAAAACGCTGGCTTGAGCTGTTCAGCCTGTTTATTGTACTGCCGCTGCTGTTTCTGGCCGGGGTAAAACAATTTGGTCCTTATCTGCTGGTATTGCTGGCGGGTGTTGGTGGCGTTTGTTTGTGGCTGCTGGTGTCTGATCAGACCTTTAAACGGGTACGGTTATGGAACTGGCAGGGCGGTAAACCTCATCTCAAAGCGTCGCTACGCCTGTTTTTACCCTGGGCGCTGGCAATGGCTGCCATTGTGTACTTCTGGTTACCGGAGTCATTCCTGCAATGGCCGGCCGAACAAACCTCTCTGTGGCTGTTAACGTTGCTGCTCTACCCGTTGTTCTCGGTGATCCCGCAGGAAATTATCTACCGTACATTTTTCTTTCACCGCTATAAAGCCATTCTGCCCACCCATTCACTGCGGCTGGGGGCGAGTACCTTTTTATTTGGTTTTGCCCATGCCATTTACGGTAACTGGCTGGCAGTAGCGCTGTCTGCGGTAGGCGGGGCCATGTTTGGTATGCGCTATATGCAAAGCCGCTCCACGGCGGTGGTAGTCATTGAGCACTCTTTGTGGGGCTGTTTTCTGTTTACCATCGGCCTGGGTTCCTACCTCTCGCTGCAACATGCGGTATAGCTAGTCGTCGGGTGCTGTGGAGAGAGATGACAGCTCACCGCTTTCGTTAATCCAGTACCGACATGTCTTGTTCTTTCGCGTTGGAAATATGCGTATGCATGGCATTTCTGGTGCGCTGGGGGTTACGTTCCTGCAGTGCAATTAAAATCTTGCGGTGCTCCTCCACATACGGTTGCATACTTAAATCCCGTACTCCTTTATGCAATGCAGCGCTCAATACCGATTAATTACGCAGTTCCCATAACACCCTGATGGTTGAGGCCAGGGGGCATATATGCCTGAGCCGGTTTTTATTGCTACAAATCCGGCAATATCATGGGCAATCAAGGCTATTGCGGATAGTTGAGCAACTAACATCAAAACGTGCTGCAAGATCGCGTTCAGAGGGGAGTTGCTTTCCCGCGTTAATATGTCCGTTACGAACCTGCATCTCTACTCGCGTTGCTTCTTCCAAATATAACCGGCGCAGTTTAACGGCATCCATTTTCAAAGGGTTACCTGCATAACGATAGCCTCTGTTAAGCGGTTGAGAATATCGCTAACAGTATAGTAGTCAATCGCTGAGCTTTTGATGTTATTTGAACAAAACAACCGAAAGCAATGTAAGGGGCAGTGATAGTCTGAATGTCACAATGCGTTTACAGTTTGGCAATAAATTAGAAAAGAATGATTGACTCTAAATTTTATTTCTTGATAAATTGGTCAGGCCACTAGTCCGGTTTTCTGGGTTTGTAGAGGTGAAAGGTGAGTTTCGCTCGAACAGAAACAGTAATAACACATTCTGGGCCAGATAAATATTGGGAGGGCTGTGGTCATTAAATTGGTAATACCGGTTTTGCTGATGATGAGGTGTCATTCAAGAAAAATGGCAGCGTGCTGATGTTAAAGAAGTGAACAAACGAAAGAAGGTCGCGCTACTTTGCAAGACAAAAAAGTCCTCTTAGCAGGATTGTGTTGGCGCATGAACAATCTGCCGTGGGATAGGCTGGCAGAGAGGTGAAAACACGCAGTAACCAGAACACTAACGCCATTTTATAAAGAGAGCTGAGCGGTTTGCAGAATTTTCTAACGAGTAGTTATCGTCATTTACCATTTTATGTACTGATTCTGGCGGTTGGTTTCCTCGTTGCGTGTTCCTCAGGCAGGGCTGACAGGACCAACAATTTCCGGATTTTAGTGTTTACTTATGCCACCGGGTTCAAGCATCTATCGATTAAAGAGGGTATAACAGCAATTGAACTGCTTGGCAGTAAGCACCAGTTTAAGGTTGACGTAACTGACCAGCCAGCGCAATTTACAATACAAAATTTAGCGGTTTATGACGCTGTTATATTCCTGCATACCACTGGCAACGTATTACCGCTTGCTGAACACCGCAGCGCGCTGCAAACCTACATTCACAATGGCGGAGGTTATTTGGGTATTCATGGGGCTGCGGATATGGGGGATATGCGGCTAAACTGGCCCTGGTACACCAAACTCGTAGGCGCTTCGCTTCAGGGACACACCGCCTCGTATCATTATTCTGATAGGCCGCGACAATGGCCGACTTACGCCGGCACACTCGCAGAAGCCCCTGCCGGGGCAGAGCCCAGTGCACTCGGTCCTGATGCGGTGGTTGTAACCTGGCAACCCGCCCAGTTACTGGCTGAGTTTACACGCATTGCAGCGATAGATATGTGGAATAAGAGCAATGTTGTGCGTACCGATGAATGGTATGGATTTCGGCAGAATCCGCGCCACAATCACAATATTCATGTACTCGCCTCGTTGGATGAATCCAGTTATTCGCCAGCGGCAGGTGATATGGGCGGCGATCATCCTATTATTTGGTGTCAGGCCTATCAGGGTGGTCGGTCACTGTATACCGGGCTGGGTCATCGGAAAATCACCTGGCAACAGGATGGCGATTTCTTACAGCATATTCACGCCATGATCCGGCTTGCAGCGGGAGTGGAAAGTGAGCAATTTAATAATGCCTGTCGCTAAATGGTTACTGATAGCGGCGGAATACATTCCCGCATTGAATCATTCAACAAGGGCTCACCGTGACTGCATTTTATGGCGCAACAAGCCGAGTACTTTATGACCAGGATTAATACTGCATTACTTTCCTATGGTATGTCCGGACAGATATTTCATGCCCCGTTTATTAACGTGCATCCCGGGTTTTCGTTATTGGGCTGTTGGGAACGTTCTGCTAAAAATATTCAGCAGCAATTTCCGCAAGTGAAAAGTTACGAGAGTCTGGCGTCGGTGCTCGCCGACAATCAGGTGGATTTGGTGGTAGTGAATACACCCACATCGACCCACTTCGATTACGCCAGAGAGGCATTACTGGCAGGCAAGCATGTGGTGGTAGAGAAAGCCTTTACTACCACTACTAACGAAGCTGTTGAACTAAAACGCATTGCAGAAAAGAACGGGCTGAAGCTAGCTGTGTTTCAGAACCGTCGCTGGGACAGCGACTTCTGCACGGTAAAAGAGGTACTTGAAAGAGGTTTACTGGGCGATGTGATAGAGGCGAACTTTGGCTTTCTGCGCTATGCACCAGCACTCAGCCCCAAAGCTCACAAAGAAATGCCGAGCGCCGGGGCGGGAATACTGAAGGATTTGGGGCCCCACGTGATCGATCAGGCCAATTGTCTGTTTGGCATGCCAAACTCGGTTTTTGCCGACATCGCGGTAACCAGACCAGGCTCTCAGGTTGATGATTATTTTTCGTTATGGCTTTACTACGGGCAATGTCGCGTGCTTTTAAAAGGCGGTTATTTTTTTCGCGAACCCGGCGCGTCTTATATTTTGCATGGGACTAAGGGAAGCTTCAGCAAATCGCGGGCAGATGTGCAGGAAGACCAGCTAAAAGCCGGAATAAAACCCGACGCCCCCGACTACGGCATAGAGCCCGAATCTGAACAAGGACTGCTGCATACAGAACTGAACGGAAGCATCATCAGGGAAAACATTCCCACTTCACCAGGTAACTACATGCAGTATTACGAGGGTGCTTATCAGTCTATCGTCCACGACCAATGTGCCCCCGTTTCAGCACAAGATGGCATCAATGTAATGCGCATTATAGATGCTGCGCTGGAGAGTGCTAAATCAGGACGGCGAATTGATATTTGTTGATCGCAACTCACGTTGATACTCCTGAATTTTAATGTGCCCTAAATAGTAGTGGACCGACAAAGAGGAATCTGAACTGTGAAAAAACTGACGTTACTGGCTTCTTGTGCTTTAAGTCTGGTTGCCTGTGCAACACAGCCAGTTGATAAAATGGGGTTAAAGTCTCTGCCAACGCTGGCCACTGTGAGCGAACGATACCAGGCTTACAATGTTGAAATGGTCGAGGTCACGGGCGGGCGTTTTTGGGCACCTTATGACGGTCCTGCGGATGAGCGCTACCGGATGCGTCCCCCTATTGATTTGTCTGACCCCAAATTGATCGCGCTGGCGAAACATCTGGGGCCGAGCCTGATGCGTGTATCGGGAACTTGGGCCAATAACACGTATCTGGAAGCAGAAGGAGAAAATCTGTCATCACCTCCTGCTGGCTTCGTGCAGATACTTACCCGTGATCAGTGGCGTGGTGTGGTTAACTTCTCAAAGGCGGTCGATGCGCCGATAGTCACCAGTTTCGCGGTGAGCAATGGTACCCGGGATGCTCATGGCGTATGGCAGACAGAGCAGTCACAGCGCCTCGTTGATCTGACCCTTGACAACGATGGTGAAATCTATGCGGCTGAATTCTTTAACGAAGTGAATATGCCCACCGCTGCACCGGAAATGCCTGAAGATTATGATGCAGACCGCTACGCATCAGAATTCAGGGCGTTTAAGCAATGGGCCCGCAAGGCGTTACCCGACATGAAAATATTAGGACCAGGCGGTGTCAGCGAAGGCCGACCAAAGGAGCAGGTCCCGGTTGCTACTCATGGCGCTCGCAAACGGTTGCCATCTGAAGAGCTACTAAAGCGCCTGCCAAATGAGGTTGATGCGTTTAGCTATCACTTTTACGCCATTGTGTCGCAACGATGCGAATCAATAGGGATTGGAGTTGCTCAAAAAGACGAAGCCTTAACTCACACATGGCTCGATATGACATTACGTGACTATGCCTTTTACGAAGCGTTGCGCGATAAATATGAGCCCGGCAAGCCAATCTGGAATACCGAAACGGCGCAAGCTTCTTGTGGCGGCAGTCCCTGGGCGGCTACGTTTCTGGACAGCTTTCGCTATCTGAATCAACTGGGCCTGCTGGCGCAAAAAGGGGTCGAGGTTGTCATGCATAATACGCTGGCAGCGTCTGATTATGGGCTAATCGACGGCGACACACTTACGCCTCGACCTAATTATTGGTCAGCGGTATTGTGGCGAAAGGTGATGGGCAATACGGTACTGACATCGCCGCTATCGCCGGATAAGGATCTGAAAGTGTATGCCCATTGTTTACGCGATGAGCCTGGCGGTGTTGGTTTGTTAGCGATGAATATCAGTAACGGGCAAATAGAACTACCGGTTGGTTATTCGTCTAACGTGTGGCTAATGACAGGGGAGCCTGTCGATACAAAATCAGTTCGCGTGAATGGTGTTGAGCCGGTTATTAATACAAGCGGAGAGATTGTGGGATTAAATCCACAGGCGAACAGCAACGGTGTTTCGATACCCGGTCAGGCTATCGCCTTTATCGCAGTGCCTGATGTGGCAAATTCAGCCTGCCTGTAGCAGGAGATACAGGCAGTTCGAACAGACTGCCTGTATTGGCCACGCTCAGTGGACTGGCATGGTTTAGCCGTTCGTTGTATTGATAAGTGTGGGATTTTGTCTTAACTAAACTATTTTTCTTCGTCACGAAAAAAGTTGCGGACGTTAATTCGGATGCAATTCAGACCATTTAAAGAAGATTTAGTCACAGCCACCGGTATCATAGCGATGCTATGTGTATTGCCCGTCTGCGAAGGGCAGTATCCGGCCACTGTTTTTTCTTTGAGGTATTTTCAGCACCGCGGACTGATTTCGCGTTCTGCGACGTTTTGCACTTCGTGGTCATAAACTGTGTCGCTGTGATGCCATTAACCGGGTGCGGTGGGGGATAAATGACAGCGGCCCAAAAAGCGCTGCCATAATTTCACATGCTGCTGCATGGCCTGCTGATAGGCTGTAAAATGAGTTTGTTGGACGGTTAAAAACGCTTTGAAAGATTCGGGCAGCGCTGCTTCAGAACGCCATTTGACTAACAGCGGCGCAAACTGATAGTTAAAATCATTAATGCGCCCGCCAACCGGCTGGATCCGCTCAATAAAAAATAAATAAAACACGTTTCGTAAAATTTGTGCCTGAGAAGCCGTTGAGCCGGCCGGGCAATTAACGGCCTTCAGTAACGGCTCAAGTTGTTTGGTCAGTAGTGGTAACGTTGCTGCCAGTTGTCGTTGGGCCTGCCATATTGTGGCAGGGAGGCGGGTGACCCCAATACTCTGCAGCGTTGTTTCAAGGCTCTGCTTCTCAGTACCCTCTGCCTGCGCATGGCTATGCAGAAGCCTAAACAAGGCTAACTGTCCGGCAATATCAACATTATCAGCATACAACAAAGCCGGTTGTGGACGGCTAAATGCGGCTTTGGTCTCGTCGCTAAGCACCAGCATATTGCTCCAATGCTCAGGGTAGGCTGCCTGCTTGGCCACATACCAGTTTTCCATCGTAGCCAGCAACTCACGCGCTGGCTCATCGTTTTGTTGGCTCACAAAGGTTATGCAGTCTGCCAATGCCGCCAACAGCTGGCGTTCATACACGAGACGCTGAGAGTAGTGCTGTATTTTACCCAGCGCCGTGTTGCGCTCGGCGACCAGATTGCCCAGTTCACATTGTTGCAACTGATAGAAACGGGTCAGGTTAATGTCCAGCTGCGCGGGCGCCGAAAGCAGCAATTCACGCTGCGGATACGCAATTGCTGGTTGCACTTCAGCTGTAGTTAGCTCGGTGTCCAGTACCCGGCTCAGCCGTTCGCTGTATTCGCTGATATCGTCGCTCACCTGATGCGGTGAACAAGCGGTTATACACATTAATAATGCGAGGGAATATAGCATCCCCCTGGCACGCTGCTGCCAGCCAGACTCCTGCAATGAACTGCCCTTAAAGTAATTGTTGATTCAGTTGTACGATGTCGTCCTGCGCGGCCTGCAGGTAATGACCGCCAAATAATACGGCATGATTAAGGATATGGTAAAGCTGGTATAGCTTGCGCCGGCTCCGGTAACCCTCATCGAGCTGCCAGATAGCGTTGTACCCCTCGTAAAACGCGTTGGGCAGGCGGCCAAATAATTCGGTCATGGCGACGTCGGTTTCTCTGTCACCAAAGTAGACGGCCGGATCGAATAATACCGGCTGATGGTGATGAAAACCCAAATTACCGCTCCACAGATCGCCGTGTAATAAAGATGGCTGCGGCTGATAATCCTGCAGAAAATGGTAAATCTGCGTGGTACAGACATCAATGTTACACCACACATGGCCTTGCCGCGCCAGCAGTTCAAGCATGGCACCAATGCGGCTTTCAGCAAAGAAGGTGGCCCAGCTGTCGGTGGCTGTATTCACCTGTACCGAGCGGCCTATGTAGTTATCTCGGGGCCAGCCATATTCCGGGCCGCTGGTAGTGCGGTGTAAATGGGCCAGCTGTTTACCGCAGGTCAGCCAGTCTTCGCTGGCACTTTGCGACAGCTTTAAATACTGCATTACCAGGTACTCATGTACCTGATGATCTTCTTCCAGTACACCGTAACAAATCACTTTTGGGGTGCGAATACAGGAGGCATTGGCGAGCGCTTTTAAACCGTCGGCTTCGGCGTCCAGTTCGGTATTGTCTACCGAGGTCAGAGTACGGTATTTAACAAAGTAGCGCTGGCTGTCATCGCGAATAACCGCGCATTGGTGGGTGTCGCCTCCGGCTACCGGCTGACGGTTCTGACAGACAAATAGGTGGCCGGAGTGCTCACTGATTTGTTCGCTGATAAATTGCCACATGGTTGTATGCATCTTCACACTTTCCCTGAGTATGGAATATATTTGCCTGTTTGCCAGTTCCAGCCACGACGATCAGTGGTGTTTTCGGCGACATTAACTGTCTGAATCCGACAAACCGCTCAACATAACAAACGAGAGCGCTTGATTTAATGTACTTTTTTTGTCTTTATAACAAGTTACTACCATAACAATACGTTGTTTCTTCTTATGGCGCTTTCAACCAAGCAAGTAGGGCTGGGCCTCGGCCCGGCAGTTTTTCTGGGTATTTTACTGGGATTCAGTCCTGACAATCTGAGTCAGCAGGGCGTGGCTGTGCTGGCCGTTACCTTGTGGGTGGCAATCTGGTGGATCACCGAGGCCATACCGATTAGCGTAACGGCATTATTACCCATTGTACTGTTACCGCTGTTTGGCGGCGTAAATATCGCCGATGTCACGGCCTCTTATGGCCATAAATACATTTTCCTGTACATGGGGGGCTTTATTCTGGCGATTGCTATTGAGCGCTGGAACCTGCATCGGCGTATTGCCCTTAACATTATCTACTTCGTTGGCAATAACGTGCCACGAATTATTCTGGGTTTTATGTTGTCTACCGCCTTTTTGTCGATGTGGATTTCCAACACGGCCACTACGGTGATGATGTTACCCATAGGCGTGGCGGTGGCGAGCCAGTTTCTTGGCCATTCAGCATTAAACCCCAGGGAAGGTGAACAGTTCAGCAAAGCACTGATGCTGGCAATTGCCTATTCGGCCTCCATTGGCGGAATGGCCACGCTTATCGGTACGCCGCCCAATCTGGTGTTAGCCGGTATCCTGCAGCAAATCTATGGCATAGATATTAGTTTTGCCACCTGGTTTATGTTTGGCTTTCCGATCAGCGTGGTGTTGCTAACCATTTGCTGGGTGTACCTAACCCGTTTTGCCTTTGCCTGCAAAGACAGTCAGTTCCCCGGTGGCCGCGAGGAAATTGCCAGGTTAAGGGATGAACTGGGCCCCATGACCTATGAGGAAAAGCTGGTGCTTAGTGTTTTCGTTGGGACAGCGTTAATGTGGGTGTTCCGCTCTTATCTGCAACACTTTGTGCCGCAACTCGACGATACCATTATTGCCATTACCGGCGCGACCAGCCTATTTTTGTTTTCTTCAAAAAACAAACAACAGCCTATTATGACCTGGGAAGAAGCGGTGCGAATGCCCTGGGGAACGATTGTGTTGTTTGGCGGCGGCATCGCCATTGCCGGCGGTTTTCAAAAATCGGGGCTGGCAAATTGGATTGGACAGCATTTGATACTGCTTGAAGCCTTACCGCTGTTTTTGTTGGTGGCGATCTTAATTGCAGCAGTGAATTTTCTTACCGAAATTACCTCCAATCTGGCCACAACCACGGTTCTGTTACCCATTCTGGCACCCATGGCGCTGGCTTTGGATGTCCATCCTTACACGCTGATGGTAGCGGTCACGGTGGCAGCTTCCTGTGCTTATATGTTGCCCGTGGCCACACCGCCCAATGCCATAGTGTTTGGTTCGGGATACCTGAAAATCGCGGATATGTTTAAAACCGGCATCTGGATGAACTTTATTTCGATTATTTTACTGTCCTTCGCCGTGTATTGGTTATTGCCAACACTGTGGGGCTTTGATCTCAATAAGTTTCCGGTATCTTTCATGAATACTGGCAGTTAACTCGGTGGGCTGTGTTGCCCATCCGCAGTGGCTGGCTGTATAATCCCGCGCTTCGTAACAGCGCGCGTTAATGAGGATGCAGTATGAGCACAGAGAACACCAAGCGTCTTAATAAGTTCATCAGTGACACCGGGTTTTGTTCTCGTCGTGAGGCCGATAAGCTGATTGAGCAAAAACGCGTCACCATTAACGACAAGTTACCGGAACTGGGTACCAAAGTGGCGCCGGGCGACGTAGTCAAAGTCAACGGTAAGCGCATTGGCGCTGTGGCTAAAGACAAATCTGATCGCGTGTACATTGTGTACAACAAGCCCATCGGTATTACGTGCACTACTGAGCGCCATGTAAAAGGCAACATTATCGACGCCATTGGTCACAAACAACGGATTTTCCCGATTGGCCGGCTGGATAAACCGTCTGAAGGGCTAATCCTGCTCACCAGTGATGGCGATATTGTGAATAAAATCTTGCGTGCTGAAAATGCCCACGACAAAGAATATGAAGTCACGGTAAATCAGCCGATCAGTGAGCGCTTTTTACAGAAAATGGCCAAAGGTGTGCCCATTTTAGGCACAGTGACCAAACCCTGCAAAGTTTCTGCAAACGGCAAATATAAGTTTACTATCATCCTCACCCAGGGACTGAATCGGCAAATTCGCCGTATGTGCGAATTCTTAGGTTACGAAGTGACTAAATTAAAACGTACGCGGATCATGAATATAGAGCTGAATAAGCTCAGACCTGGCCAGTGGCGTAATCTTACCGACAAAGAATTATCTACCTTGAATCAGGCACTTAAAGGTTCGCGTAAAACAGCAGGTTAGTATGTTTTAAGCGTATATTAAAAAATTTACCCGGATTGCTCGTTTCTTCGTCTTTGTATCGAATCTATGATTGCATGTGCGGTTTGTCAGGTTATAATCCCCGGTAATCAAGGGCTAATGCGCCCATCACGCACCCTCAGAGGTGTTTTTTTATGACCATTAAATGCACAAGTGGCACAGAGTAGGTGTCACCACTGTAAGGATATTTCATGCCAGTTATTACTCTTCCGGACGGAAGCAAGCGCTCCTTCGATAACCCTGTCTCAGTTTTAGATGTTGCCAACGATATCGGTCCTGGTCTGGCTAAAGCCACCGTTGCCGGTAAAGTGAATGGCGAGCTGGTTGATGCGGTTGATATCATTGAACACGATGCAGACTTACAGATCCTCACCGTTAAAGACGAAGAAGGTCTGGAAATCGTTCGTCACAGCTGCGCGCACTTATTAGGGCATGCGATTAAACAGCTCTATCCGGATGTTAAAATGGCCATTGGTCCGGTCATCGACAACGGCTTTTACTACGACGTGGATATGGAGCACTCGCTCACTCAGGAAGATATTCAGCAGCTCGAAAAGCGCATGCTGGAACTGGCCAAGACTAATTACGACGTAGTTAAGAAAACCGTTAGCTGGCAGGAAGCCCGTGATGCGTTTGTAGAGCGTCATGAACCGTACAAAATTGAAATTCTGGATGAAAACATCAGCCAGGATGATAAGCCAGGTTTGTATCACCACGAAGAATATGTGGATATGTGCCGTGGTCCTCACGTGCCAAATATGAAGTTTTGCCATCATTTTAAACTGATGAAAGTGGCCGGTGCCTACTGGCGTGGCAACAGCGACAATAAAATGCTGCAACGGGTTTACGGCACCGCCTGGGCCGATAAGAAGCAGTTAAAAGCATACCTGACTCGCCTTGAAGAAGCGGAAAAACGCGATCACCGTAAAATTGGGAAAACGTTGGATCTGTGGCATTGGCAGGAAGAAGCGCCGGGCATGGTGTTCTGGCATAACGATGGCTGGTCGGTTTATACCGAGCTGGAAAAATTTGTTCGTGGCATGCTGCGTAAATATTCCTACGACGAGGTAAAAGGGCCATTAATGATGGACCGTACCCTGTGGGAGAAATCCGGACACTGGGACAAGTACGCCGAAAACATGTTCACCACCGAATCAGAAAAGCGTGAGTATGCTATTAAGCCTATGAACTGCCCGGGTCACGTACAAATCTTTAACCAGGGTCTTAAATCCTACCGCGATCTGCCGTTGCGTATGGCGGAGTTTGGTTGCTGTCACCGTAATGAACCATCTGGCGCATTACACGGCCTGATGCGGGTACGCGGCTTTACCCAGGACGACGCACATATTTTTTGTACCGAAGAACAGATGCTCGATGAAGTGTGTAACTGCATCGACATGATTTACGATGCTTACGGCACGTTTGGCTTTGAAAAAATCGAAGTGAAACTGTCTACCCGCCCGGAAAAGCGCGTGGGTAGCGATGAAATCTGGGACAAAGCCGAAAAAGCGCTGGCCGATGCACTGCACAGCAAGAATATTGAATTTAAATATTTGCCGGGTGAGGGCGCGTTCTACGGTCCGAAAATCGAGTTTACTTTATACGACTGTTTAGACCGCGCATGGCAGTGCGGTACCGTGCAGGCCGACTTCTCCATGCCAGGCCGATTAGGCTCTTCGTACGTGGCAGAAGACGGTGAGCGTAAAGTACCGGTAATGATTCACCGTGCGGTACTGGGCTCGCTGGAACGTTTCATCGGTATCCTTACCGAAGAGTATGCCGGATTATTCCCATTATGGCTGGCACCTAAGCAAATGGTAGTGATGAACATAACCGATAATCAGGCCGAATATGCTCAACAGGTGGTCGATTCGTTGCAAGCGCAGGGCTTCAGAGTAAAGACCGACTTGAGAAATGAGAAGATTGGTTTTAAAATTCGGGAACATACGCTAAAACGCGTACCTTATATGCTGGTGGTTGGCGATAAAGAAATGGAAGCAGGCAAGGTTGCTGTGCGTTCTCGTCGTGGTGAAGATTTAGGCAGCATGGCTGTGGAAGACTTTATTACGCTGGCGAGTGAAGAAATCGCTGGAAAAATCATCAAATAACGGTATACTCGCGCATCTAATTATGCAGCGTGGCTGTCGTTGTATTATGCAAATAAGCAAGTGTCTGATTAGCCAATAAATTTTTGAGAAAGGGTAATCAGGTAAAGATTAAAGTAGTTGGAGGAATAGCACATTAAAGGCGCTAACAATAAGGCTCAGGGTGATAAAGCCCGGATTAACGATGAAATTACTGCAAGAGAAGTGCGCTTAATTGGCGCTGATGGAAGCCAGGTAGGCGTTGTTTCGATAAATGAAGCAATGAGTTCCGCCGAAGCAGCAAGTTTAGATCTTGTTGAAATTAGTCCGAACGCTGAGCCGCCAGTCTGTAAAGTTATGGACTACGGCAAGTTCCTCTTCGAAAAATCGAAGGCTCAGAAAGAGCA
>Ga0213831_1000448_pt1 | contig 27576 bp, 24 predicted proteins | sample SWATP12_FD_163421 | JGI IMG/M metagenome (GOLD analysis project Ga0213831, IMG submission 163421) | Coastal seawater microbial communities from Marineland, Florida, United States - SWA TP1 #2 | ecosystem: Environmental > Aquatic > Marine > Coastal | place: USA: Florida | collected 2016-08-06 | reverse complement strand
GACGGCACGTCCCTGTGCCGCATCGACTGAATCCTCATCCATGATGATTCTTCTAGTTTGTTATATCTGCCAGTGACAATGACAACACTGAAGAAGGGCACAATTATTGTCCTTTCTTCGATTTAAACAAAGCCCCCTTTTAGGGGGTTAACGCAAAGCCACCTTCTTTAGAAGGTGGCTTTTTTACTTGTGCTAGTAAGCATTGGCCATTGCCAGGGCATCCGGCAAGCCCATTCTGGCCAGATGTATATTTTGATATTCCTTTTGGTGGGTGACTTCCAGTTCGGCAAAATCCGGCGGTAGAAATTGCCGGCTGTGTATTTCGCTATCGAACATTACTTCCACCAGAATTAGCGGATCCAGATGACCGGTAAACACGTCTAATAATAACCTATGGCCGAAAAAACCGATGCGATAGCGTTTTTTCTCAACCCGCATATGTTGGGTGAGCGGCCACAAGTCATTAAACTGTTCTGCGCTAATAGAAATTTCTGTGTCGAGACGCTTTAAGCCAACTCCCTGCTCGACTGTCATAGTAAAGTCGCCGCCTTCGTCTCTTATTGTAATATGCCGGTCTCCCTGAGCGGCAATGTAACCCTGCCTGACCAACACAGGTTTCCGCGTTTCCAGTAATCCTTCAGGTAAGTAAGTAACAACAAATTTTCGTTCAATTTCCCAGTCTGCTCGCATTTTTTGATCCTCAGAGGGCAACGTCCGTGGCCGCCTTATCAGTGGTTCCGTATTGATTGAATCCCGAAAGCAACAATGTTCATTAACTACGTTTTTAACTTTTTGTTTTATATATAATTACAATGTTTTCTTTATGAAGAAAACGGGCGCATACGGCGCTGTTTTTTATGTTTATTGATAACTTTAAAGCTAGCTGAGGCGGGTCTGTTTCGCCAGCAAATTCGACGAAATGCGGTGGTTAAAAAAAGTGCGTTTCACACTTGGTATCAGCCCTGATTAGGTCTATATTGAGAGTATGCTGCCGTAAAAGCCCGCGGTGCTTTATGTTCCGCAAAAGGCAAGCAGTTATAAAAATACTGGAATAACACTGCGTAGAAAAACTTTACGCTTTATTTGCACTCTCACACGGGAAGACCTCTCAATGAACAAGCCCCTGTTCCGCTTGTTTTTGTTTGGTTTGGTTGCGATGTTTAGTTGTCCGCTACTGGCCAATCAAGCTGCCATGTTGCCAGATTCTTCACTGGTTACTCAGCCCGTGGGAAACACTCAGTATTTTATTGCCTATCAAAGTAAGCGCCTGCCCAAGTGGAATTTTAGTGTTGAGGTTAACCGTTCTTATGCGGCCCGTTTTGCCAGCGATGCGCGCACAGTTCCCATGTCGGTGGTGGGCCTGGAAGCAGTCAGTTTATCGGCCCGACGGGCACTGCCGGTTAATTCTGCACAATGGATTTATGCCACCATTCGTTCTACTCAGTATTCACTAACGCCTCAGGCCGGTGCCGTGCCTATGGTGAGCGACAGCGACAGAGCGGCAAGTGTAGGCTGGCAGTTTGGTGAAATGCGCGGCTTTGGTGTGGCTGTAGGCTACGAATACCGCGATGCCGGGCAGATTGATATCAACTCACTGGTTATGGGCGTGCACTACTATTTTTAAGACTGGTATTTTTAAGTCTGTCCTGCCGGCTACTCGCTCAGTATAAAATCAGCCACACTGTCGGCATGCAGCAGTGCCGTATCCAGCACTGGTAAGGGGCTGTCTTGTGCAGTTACCAGTAAGCCTATCTCAGTACATCCAAGGATAATGGCTTCGGCTCCTGCCGCTTTGAGGTTTTTAATTATCTGCAGGTAGCGGCTAAGTGATTCCTTGCGGATAACCCCCTGACATAGTTCTTCGTAAATCACACGATGCACAGCCTGCCGCTCTGCATGTTCCGGCACCAATACCGACAATCCGCCCGCGCTGAGATGATCGCGCAAAAATCCCTGTTCCATGGTGAAGGCTGTGCCGAGCAAACCTAAACGGCGGTATCCCCGGGCCTGGCTTTCGGCGATCAGCGCGTCCCCAATGTGTAACAGTGGAATGCGCACCACATTTGCTATCTGTGGTGCCACTCTATGCATCGTATTGGTGCAAATCGCCAGGGCATCGGCACCGGCTTTTTCGAGACTTTTGCCAACGGACGCCAGATAGTCCGCCAGTTGTTGCCAGTCATTGTTGTGCTGCAATTCGGCAATGTGCGCAAAATCTACACTGTAAAGGATCAGCGGTGCGCTGTGTAAACCGCCTTTGCGTTGTTTAATCTGCTGGTTAATACGCTGGTAATAAGTCAGCGAAGACTCCCAGCTCATCCCGCCGATAAGGCCCACCGTTTTCATTTCGATTCCTTGTCTGAATAAAGTGTTTGGTACTGATGAGCAGGGTAACCCAGCTCAGCCCGGTTTAGCCATTAATAACGGCGCGGGCGAGGTGATCGGTATCCTGTTGCGGGAGCGTGCGTATAAAGGTTTGCTGAATAATTTCTGCATCGGTACTGGCACGATGACGGCAGCCGTTGAAGTGCGACACGACCTGATTTTTGGTGCGCATCCACAAGTCCATTTGCTGTTCGCTAAGCACGTATTCCAGCGCTCTGACACTAAACGACATATCCACGCCAGCGGCGGCGTACAGCTTAATAAGCCAGGGGTGATCCACCACCCAGCCATCGGTATAGGCAGTGCCATTCGCCAGAAACTGATTAAGCGCCAGGCACACGTCGCGGCCATCATTGCCCCACTTTTGCAGGTGGTCGCGGCTCAATCCGTGGAGCGCCTCGGCTTTTTTATCCCAGTGTGACCACTGGGGGTAAGGACGAATCAATCGACAAAAACGCGCACCATCACTCCTTATCACACCTACCTCTATGGGGTAACTATGAGAGCTAAAACCGCTGGCTTCCACGTCGATGATTGTTGGTATTTGCATGCCACTTTTTCCTGTCTGTATCTTAAAGCTAGTTTGTTATTTGTCAGATGCAAATTTAAACCATGATGTAGCTGTACTTATTTAGTCTGGCCGGGTAAAACTCTGGCGCTAACTGCCCTTTGGCATTACTTCCGGCTAAACGTTCAATGCCAGAGTCAATCAATTACCGTGCCACTACAAACTATCGACTTAGTTGAATAAAGGATCATGTTTTTTATCGATAATTTCCTGGTAATGGCGTTCACTAAGGCTCGTATTTTTGAGCCAGTATGGCCACCAGACATTGCACAGTGATGACCAGTACCTCACAAAAAAGGATCCATCTGGCTATGCACCGCGTATTGCACGGGTATTGAAGACTGTGCCACACTGGATTGCCTTTCCCTTATTTAACTTTGGCTTTTATGACAGCGTCACTGAATAAAGTTACCGACACATCCACCCGTCATTTTCGTTTTTTTGATTTTGTTCTGGCTGCCACCTGTATCTTAATTGTATGCTCCAACATTATCGGCGCGGGTAAAGTAGCGGAGATTGCTGGTTTTACCTTTGGTGCCGGCGTGATTTTCTTTCCTTTATCCTATGTACTGGGCGACGTACTGACCGAGGTTTACGGCTATCAACGCGCACGGCGGGCTATCTGGGCGGGATTCTTTGCTGCCGGATTTGCTGCCTTTATGGCCTGGTTTATTACTGAAATGCCACCAGCACCAGGCTGGAATGAAGACCTCGGCGGCGGACTCAGCCGGCAGGACAGTTTTGCCATGAATTTTGGCCAGGCACCGCGTATTGTACTGGCTTCGGTACTGGCAATCTGGTTAGGTGAGTTTGCGAATGCATTTGTTATGGCAAAGATGAAAGTGCTCAGCAAAGGCAAAGCGCTTTATCAGCGTACAATTGGCTCTACCATTGTGGGTCAGGCGGTAGACTCGGCGGTGTTTTATCCGGTGGCTTTCTGGGGGATCTGGAGTACCGAACTTATCTTTACGGTAATGGCCACCAATTACGCACTGAAAGTGCTGTGGGAAGTACTGTTAACGCCGGTAACCTACAAAGTTATTGCAGTGCTGAAACGTGCAGAGGGTGTTGATGTGTACGACGAACACACCAACTTTACCCCCTTTTCGATCAAATAATCCGCCTTGCGGTTACAGCTTAAAGCGGCTGACCTGGCGCTGCAGATCAGTCGCTAACTGACTGAGCTGCTCGCTGTTTGCAGCCACCATCTCCGAGGCGCTGCTGGTTTGTTCGCTGACCACGGTGATATCGCCTAGGTGCTGCTGAATTTCTTTTACTACAACACTTTGCTCTTCGGTGGCCTGAGCGCCATCGAGAGCTTGTTCGCGAACGCTTTCTACATGGCCAAGGATCTGCTCCAGGCTATCGTTGGCATGACTGGTAAGCTGCATGCTGTCGATAGCATTTTGCTCACTTTGCTCCATACTGGATACCGATTGCGCCACACTGCTACGCAAACGTTCAATTACGCCACGCACTTCTTCTGTTGAACTGCGGGTGCGCATAGCGAGCTGGCGAACTTCATCGGCCACAACCGCAAAGCCGCGCCCTGAATCCCCTGCCCGGGCAGCTTCAATAGCAGCGTTTAACGCCAACAGATTGGTTTGCTCAGAAATACTTTCGATTTCCACCAGCACGTTGGCAATTTCCACGGTATCAGCTTCCAGTGCCCGTAACTGACCGGCGGTAGCAGCTACTACCTCTGACATGCCTTTAATGGTCGCTTCCGAGTCTGCCACCTCAGCAGAACTGCTTTTCACGCCTTTTTCCACTAACTCGCTGACCTGCGCGGTTTGATTTGCCCGCTCGTTAATGGCATCGATGGTGACACTCAGGCTTTCCACTGCGTGATACAACTGCTGGGTACTGCGCATTTCGGCCTGCACGCCCTGATTAGTTTGCACCGCTGCCGACGCTAATTGTTCGGCACTGCCTTCCACCTGAGTAGCCGAAGCCACCAGCTGAGCGATTAACGACTGGAATACTTCCAGCGTTTTATCGATATTCGCCGCCGTTTCACCCAACTCATCCGCCGAGTGATAATTAAGCCGCACGGATAAATCGGCATTGGCCACTTGCTCCATGGTACGATTAACCCGCCGTAACGGACGTAGAATCGAGGTGCACAATCGCAACCCGGCAAACACCATTACACTGCCGATGATCACCAGTGCGATTGAATTTACCAGGATGTCATGCAGAATTTGCGCATTGATATCATCAATAAAAACGCCGGTACCTACTGCCCACCCCCATGGCTTGAAGGTGGCCACATAACTTACTTTGGGCTCTGCCGTTTGGCTGCCTGCCTTTTTCCATTTGTATTCAAAAAAATCGGCCTGATTAGCACTGTTGTTAACCAGTGCCGCCATTTGGGCGAACACCGGCTCGCCGGCTTCAGTAAGCACCTGACTGTAATCTTTGCCTCTTACATCCACCCGGTCACCATGGCCAATCATTCTGGCCCTGGCGTCCAGCACAAAGAAATACTCGTTGCCCTGATACCGCTGCTGGTTGAGTTGAGCAAGTGCCCGCTCCTGTGCCTGGCTTTCGGTCAGTTCACCACTGAGTACCAGCTGGTGATAGGTATTGAGCTGACTTACCGCTGATTGCACCAGACTCTGCACTTCGCGCTGACGTGCATTGACTGCGTCGTTGTAGGCATTGAATAAGCTAAAAACTTCCAGTGCCAGTATTGCCAGTAGCACCGCTGCAATACTCGCATAAAGCCGACCACTGATAGTGGTAAATAATCCTTTAAACATGGTGAAAGAGGTAATAGGTGGGTTTGATTAAGTACTATTAAACGATATAAAAAAATGCTAAACCACCACTAATTTACATAAGAATAAGTTGATATAGAGCAGAATAAATACAACCTGAACAGGCATTAATCAACATCGTGGATTTATGTTAATATAGTTTTAAAAACAATACTTTAGTCTAATTATTTGTGAATTTTTTGAGCGTTACCCTTACCAACAAACAAGGCTGGTAAGACCAGGTAAATCGATTAAGTTTGTCTGTTTTTTAACCATTCAATAAATTATCAGAACCAACGACTTCATTTTATGTAGCACGCAAAAAAGCGCCGGTAAATACCGGCGCTTGATATGACTAAGTTGTCCGGGAAGCTTTATCAGCTTCGCCGTGCAAAAAGCGCGATTAAAAACTCGCTTTTAAGTTCAGGGCTGCCGTACGTGGTGCACCAATCCAGGCTCCGCCATTCACCACTGTTCCCAGGTAGCTGCTGTCGAACAGGTTGTTAATAGTTAAGCGGACATCAATGTTGCTGATCCCCTGAACCGGCGAATCAACCACTGCGCCCAGGTAGAAGTCGGCTACAGTGTAAGAATCAACATCAAAAGAACCGGCTGAACGCTCGCCCACATACTTGGTTGAAAGACCCATGTTGTACACGTCGGCAGTGTAGTCCAGGCTTACCACAAACATGTCTTCGGCCGAGCCTACCACGCGCTGACCATCCACAAAGCCGGTAGAGGCAGCAGGCTCCTTGTACTCTGAGTTGTTGTGAGTGTACGAGAAATACAGACCAAGTTTATCGGTAATGGTGTAATCCATGGCCACTTCAATACCGTCTGACTGCACACCGCCTACGTTAACGTAAGTCCCGTCGAGCTCGCCCAGGTAGTCTACACCACCGGCTTCTTCGGCACTTTGGTAGGTAATACGGTTATCAAAGTCGATGTTGTAGTAAGTTAAGCTGACATTGATATCAGCAGCCACATAACGCACACCTACGTCGATGTTGTCAGCCGTTTCCGGTTCAACCGACGAGATATCTACCGAACTGCTCTCCAGCACGCCGTCTTTAATGGCAGCGTAGTTCTGCGCAAACCCGGCAAACACTTCAATTTCATCAGTGACAGGCGCAACTACACCGGCAGAAAACAGTACATCAGAGTCAGATTCAACCGACAGGCTGTTAGCCGGTACGAATAAATCTTTTTTCTCGATATCGACGTTAAATTTCTTCGCGCCAACGCGCAGTGTCGCAACACCGAGGTCGATTTCGTCTTCTATATAGTACATCAACGTTTCAACCGGGAATTCGCTGCTGTACTGCACCCAGTAAGGCGTTTCATCAAACTGATAACCTACCCGCGAATCGATAATTTTCTGCCAGCTACGGTTTTCCTTACGCTCGTAATCTTCGTACCACAAACCCGCTCGCAGGGTGTTTTCCATATCGCCAATCTGCGCCACCCATACCGCATCGATATTGATACCGGTACGCTGTTTGTCGTAGTTGGTGTGGCGATAAGAGCCAACCGGAATAGCATTCGCCGGATAACAGGCCGGATCGTACACCGCACCGCCGCCACCATAAGGGAAGGTTAATGAACTCTCACAACCTGCCATTGGCGCAAGGGAATTTCCGTTAGCATCAACAAAGAAAATCTGTCCCAGCGGAGAGCCCCCTTCATAAGTATTGCCATGGACCAGCTCTGAGTGGCCGTTAGTGCCGTCATCGTTAACATCAACAATGTAAGGCGGAACCCAGTCACCACGGCCTTCGTTTTTGTGCCAGTAAGCGTTGGCCTTAACGTCTACACCACCAAAGCTCATATTGGCTTCCAGGTAAGCAAACAGGTTTTCGCGCAGGGTTGACCAGCCGCGTCGATAGGATTGATCGATGTAAGGCACACCGGTCCAGTTACCGGTTAGCTCATCCCACTGCGGGCTTTGGGCAAACTGCTCAAGGCTGTAAATGCGCTGGTAGTTATCTTCATGGGTATCGTCGTAAGAAATGTAACCGGTGATATCCATGTTGCTCATATAGCTGACAAACTTGGCGGCCATATGATCGCGGGTATTCTCGGCGGTGTGAGTCATCCAGTCGCTGTTTTCCTGGGTCGACATACTGATCCAGGCATAGGTGTCGGCGGCAATTTCACCGGTCTCATAACGCATGAACAATTTTTGCGCGTCGAATTCACCAAAGGTTGAGCTCACCGTAAGCAACTCTTCCACACCAGGGTTAATAGTGGTGAAATTAATGGTACCACCCAGTGCTTCGTGTGAACGGGAGGCAATATCAGCAGTACCCTGTGAAACTTCTACAGCGCGCAGGTTTTCGGTATCGATATAGCGGTTGGCTTTGGCACCACCGCCGTAATTAGAGTTACCATTGGCAATGCCGTCAACGGTCATACCAATTTGTTGCTGGTCGAGGTCTACAGAGAAACCACGGATTGAAATACTGGTAGACCAATCGTCTGAGCCAAAGGTATCTCCTTCGTTGATCAACACGCCCGGCAGGTTATCAATGGTTGCCAATACGCTGGTCATGCTGCTTTGCTGCTTGATCATCGACTCTTCAGTGGCGTTGTTGGCGTAAGAAACGCTACGTCCGACAACGGTGACTTCTTCAATTTCATCCGGCTGGGCGGCAGGTGCGTTCATCGCCTCGGCAAAAACGGGCGTACCGGCCATAGCGGCCAGTACCGACAAAGCCAGCAGCGAGCGCTGCTTTAACTTAGCTGGGTTCATGGTTGTGTTTCCTGTGTGATTTTATAGGGATATTTGGCGCGTCAGATTAGACGCGCTCAATGACAACTCCATGACCATTCCCTGACAGTTAGATGAACCAAAAAACTTTTAAAATTCATCTATTTGTAATATTCACACAGGGTTGAAAGGGGTACGTTATAAGGTTATTTTGGATGCCCGGTTTAAGCCAGTCTGGTGAGTGCCTCAACCAGCGCATCAATTTCCTGTAAGGTAGTAAATACCTGAGGGGTAACCCGAATGCAGCTGCCGCTGGCTAAATCGTGACGACCCACGGTAAACACACCAAACTCGTTTTCCAGGCGCTTCTGCAACTGATTAATTTGTTCGCGGCTGCTTTGCCCGGCAAGGCGAAAGCCGCCCATCCCGCTGGCACTGGCATCGTCGGTAGCACCGAGTACTTCGATGTGCGGCATGTGGCGGGCTTTGCTCACCCAGCGTTCGCGCAGGTATTTCAAGCGAGCCATTTTCGCCGCCGGCCCCACTTTATTGTGAAACCGGATAGCATCCGGCACCGCAAGAAAGGCAGCAAAGTTAGACGTGGCCATATGCACACGTTTGTGCACCAGAGTATTATCAGGATCGGATTCACCAGGATACGGTGCTACTTTATCCAGCGTACCCTTACGCATATATAAGGCGCCAACGCCCACCGGCGAACCAATCCATTTGTGCAGATTAAACACCGCCCAGTCGACATCTAATTCTGGCAGAGTAAAGTCGATTAGCCCCCATGACTGAGCGCAGTCACAGATCACGTCAACGCCATGCTGTTTAGCAAAAGCGGCTATTTCTGCCACCGGTAAGATTAATCCGTGTTGATTGGAAGCATGGGTCAGGAGCAACAGTTTCAGATTGGCCGTGCTACGGATCTTCTCTTGGTAAACCTCAAGCAATTGTTGCTTGGAGGCTTGCGCGGGCAAGGTAATTTCTACCCCCGTGGCACCGCGTTGTTCTGCCAGTGCCGCCATGGTGCGCTGAAAGGCGGGATAGTCGATATCAGCCCACATCAGCCGGTCGCCGGGCTTTATACCTTTATACTGAAATAACAGGTTGTGCATGGCTTCGGTGGCATTTCGGGTGAGCGCGATTTCATCTGCCGAAACGGCCAGTGACTCTGCTACAGCGCTTACCGATGCTTTTGCATCGCCGTACCAGTCTTTGCGCGCGTAATATGACAACTGATGATTCACCATTTTGGTCAGCTCGATATAAGACTGCTCTACCGGCAGCGACATTTTGCCCCAGTAACCGTGTTCCAGGTTAACAATGGCATCGGTCTTTTTATAAAACGCGCTTACCGAACGCCAATAGCTTTCATCCTCAGCCAGCTCAGCACCAGACAAATCGGATTGCGGCAGGGTTGGCCAGCTATCGGCGAAAGCCCGTGTGGCCGCCATAGAACCTGACAAAAGCAAAGAGTGCTGTATAAGTTTGCGCCGGGATAATAAAGGGGCTGACATGCAAGAGACTCCAGAGTAATTTGAATTTGTATTTTTTATACGATTACATTATTACGTTTTTAAAACAATCTCTTGAAAGCTCGTTAAGGTAAAACAACAAATTTTATAGATACGTTACAACATAACAAAAACCAAGAAAGTACGGTAAAATTTGAGGGAGTTGTTGTTGTGGTCTAATTTTATACTTTAGATGGTGTATGTTTACTTAGAGATCCTCAATTGACTTCATTTCAGCCCTTGCATTCTGTTACTTCCCAGTCGCTTACCGGCAAGCTACAAGGATTTCACGAAGCGTTGTTAGCCGACTATCCGCATATTTGCCGACTGGCCTGTGCCATTTATGATAAACCTACGGATATACTCAAAACCTTTATTAACAGTACCCGACAAGGCCATGCTATTGCAGGGTACGAGGTAAAGCTGCACGATACGCCCTCTTTGCTTCATCTGGCCAACCACCAGCAAAGCCGGGTTATTGATGATATCAGTGCGGAGATCCACGGCGGCTCGATGCATTCAAATTGGTTGCTTGAGCAAGGGTATTTGAGTTCGTTTACCGTGCCCATCATTCGTCAGGGCCAGTTTCTTGGCTTTGTGTTTATCGATAGTGTCGAAAAAGACAGCTTTACCCCAAGTATCCAGCGTGACCTGATTATGCGCTGCGCAAGCATTTGTGATGCTATTGCCAATGAACTCGCGGCCGCCCATTTACTGGTAGCCACTGCATCGGCGATTCGTAGCATTGCTAACCTGCGGGATTTTGAAACCGGCATGCATCTCACCCGCATGGCGGAACTGAGTAAACTTATTGCCCGTAATTTACCTGCGCACTTTGGCCTCACCGATGAAGACATCGAGCACATTTATTTGTTTTCGCCACTTCATGACATCGGCAAAATAGGCATTCCTGATGCCATTTTGTTAAAGGCTGGCAGACTAACTGATAGCGAGCGTCAGACCATGCAAACTCATGTTCAAAAGGGCGTGGATATGATTGATTCCATCCTCGCGGAATTTAATCTGATTGAGTTTAACGATGCCCGGATCATGCGCAATATTATTGCTTTTCATCATGAGTATCTCGACGGCTCCGGCTATCCTTTTAAACTTAAGGGCGAGCAGGTGCCCATTGAAGCCCGGATAGTCACCGTGGCCGACATATTCGACGCCCTGACCCACAAGCGGCCCTACAAAAAACCCTGGTCGGTGGAAAACTCGCTCACCGAGCTACATAAAATGGTTGAACTGGGCAAGCTCGATAAGGATTGCGTTACCGCGCTGGCCAACTCTTTGAAAGCGGCCCAGCAAATAGTTACTGCCTATTGTGATAGTCAGGAGTCGGACACCCATTCCCGCTAATGGCGATATAAACGCTTTCTTCACCCATTTGCTTTGTGGTTCAATAGTCCTCCCGATACTGGTGCAGGTATCGGGTATCAGTCTGCTTGCTAATTAGGATGAATTACTTTTGATGTTTGAATCGCTCACTGGCTTTGACATAGCGTTGGTGCTCGCTATTGGCTTTATGGTAGGCCTGGCCAAAGCCGGGATCCACGGCCTGACGCTGTTATCGGTACCACTGCTTGCCTTGCTATTTGGCGGTAAGCACTCCTCGGGCGTTATGTTGCCTATGCTGATCATGGCCGACATTTTTGCCGTGCATCATTATCACCGCCATGCTAACTGGCAGTTTCTTATCAAACTCTTTCCGTCGGCCTTTGTGGGCGTATTAATTGGCACCTGGCTGGGCGACCACATTAACGACGCACTATTTATGCAAATTATGGCGGTGATTATTTTTGCCAGTGTGGGGCTGATGCTCTGGCTTGAGCGCAACAAATCCGCAGTGCCGGATTACACCTGGTTTGCCATTCTTGCTGGTGTACTCGGCGGCTTTACCACCATGGTAGGCAACCTCGCCGGCTCAGTAATGGCCGTTTACCTGCTGAGTATGCGCCTGCCTAAAAACGAATTTATTGGCACTGCGGCCTGGTTCTTCCTGGTGATCAATATTTTTAAGGTGCCCTTCCATGTATATGTGTGGGAAACCATCACTTGGCCGAGCTTTACCTTAAACCTGATAGCCTTGCCGCTGATCATTGCCGGTGTGTATTTAGGAATTTGGCTGGTAAAGCGGATCAAGGAGAAACATTATCGCTGGCTGGTGATTGGCATGACGTTACTGGCTGCCGCCGCATTATTACCGGGCTAGATGTTTTAACGCGTGGCATGGGCTCATAACACCAGCCTGTATAATTGAATACGTATGTTTGTGTTTTTACGTTGACGCAACCGCTATGCTTGGGCAAAGCCAATCAAGAGAGCCTTGCCCATGCCACACTGTTATTCGACCCAGGCCAGAAACGGCCTTTTCCTGAGCGTGCTGGCTGCGTTATTGTTAGGGTGTAATACACACCCCACCACTAACGAGGACAGCATGTCTGCCAGCCACGAATTACCGCAACTACAAGCCGCTCCACCAGCCGGTAAGCCCGTGGTATATCAGGTATTCACCCGCTTATTCGGCAATAAAAATACCACTAATAAGCCGTGGGGTACGCTGGAAGAAAATGGCGTAGGCAAGTTTGCAGACTTTACCGATGAAGCCCTGCAGGGCATAAAGGAACTGGGCACCACCCATATCTGGTACACCGGCGTACCTCACCACGCAGTGATTAATGATTACAGCGCCTATGGCATCAGTCACGACGATCCGGATGTGGTAAAAGGCCGCGCGGGTTCACCTTATGCAGTAAAAGACTATTACAATGTAAACCCAGATTTAGCGGTTGATCCGGCCAACCGTCTGGCAGAATTTGAGGCGCTCATTGCGCGAACCCATGCCCATGGCATGAAAGTCATCATCGATATTGTGCCCAACCACGTGGCACGCAACTACGAGTCTTTATCGAGCCCTGCCGGGGTGAGTGACTTTGGCGCTCACGATGATACTGCGGTGACTTATACCCGGGACAATAATTTCTATTACGTGGTGGGCGAGTCATTCCAGGTACCCGTTGCCGACAACGACTATCAACCACTTGTAGGTCAGCACCACCCGCTGGCGGATGGCAAGTTTGATGAAACCCCGGCTAAGTGGACGGGGAACGGCTCGCGTGCGGCCCAACCCGATGCCAATGACTGGTACGAAACCGTTAAGGTAAATTACGGTATTAAACCCGACGGCAGCGAAGACTTCCCGGCCTTGCCAGCAGGATTTGAACAACAACCCGTTGCTGCTCACGCCGCTTTCTGGCAGGACAAAGACGTGCCTGATTCCTGGCGGAAATTTCGTGATATCACCCATTACTGGCTGGATAAAGGCGTAGACGGATTTCGTTATGACATGGCAGAGATGGTACCGGTAGCGTTTTGGTCTTATTTAAATTCATCGATAAAGGTACGTAACCCGGACGCCTTTTTACTGGCCGAAGTTTATCAGCCTCACCTTTACCGTGATTATCTTCACCTGGGCAAAATGGACTATCTCTACGACAAAGTGGCGTTTTATGACTCGTTAAAGGCCATAATGCAGGGCCGCGGCGATACCGCAGATCTGGTCTCCATTCAGGCGGACATGCAGGATATCGAACGCCATATGCTGCATTTTCTGGAAAATCATGATGAGCAACGTATTGCCGCCCCTGAGTTTGCCGGGGATGCCGACAAAGGCAAGCCAGCGATGGTGGTTTCCGCCTTAATAAGCCGCTCACCAACCATGCTTTATTTTGGTCAGGAAGTGGGCGAAGACGGCAGCGAAGATATGGGGTTTGGCAAACCATCGCGCACCACTATCTTTGATTACGCCGGCGTACCCGCCCACCAGCGCTGGATGAATAACGGTGCGTTTGATGGTGGTCAGTTAACGGCTCAGGAGCGCCAACTTCGAGACTTCTACCGCCGGGTGCTTACCATATCAGCTCACTTCCCTGCCATGAAAGGCGACTATTACAGTCTGCATGCAGCGAGTCTGGCCAATGACAGCGATTACTCCTCGGCCCAGCTGGCTTTTGCCCGCTGGACAGACACCCAACACATGATTGTTGCGGCGAACTTTAACGCCACCACACCAGTAACTATTGAGCTCACCGTGCCAAAGAATTTGCTGATAAAGTGGCAATTACCTCAGGGTGAAATAGCTCTGACAGAACACCTGAATCGACCTCAAACAGCGAACAAGATGATGGTTAACGGTGAAACTGGCAGCATACAGCTTACCCTACCGCCACTGGGCTCGGTGGTGTACACCGTAGCTCACTAACCAAAATTAAAGGGGTCAGAGTACATTAACCAGTCGGTTAATGTACTCTGACCCCTTTAATTTTAATCTGGGCAAAAGTGCGGACCTAAAGGTTTGACTTCATAGCAATAAACGATAAAGTGCACGCACATGGATTGGTTGTGCAAGCAGTCTTGAAAATTAACATTGAATAAACGCAGTCAGACGGTCTTATCAATGTTGCATAATTTTAGTTGTAGATGAAACAAGGAAGTAAAATGAAGAAAATCTCCCTTATAGTTTTGCTGTTAGCGGTCGTTGCTGGCCTGGTAGGCCCTCACTTTGCGGGCAATTCGTTCAACCAGCAATTAGACGAATTCGCAGCAAAAATCAGTGAACAGCCCTTTTATGAGGCCAGCATTGAAAGCCACGAACAAAGCTGGTTTTCAACCACCGCATCTTTAGTTATCAGTCTGGATGGCGCAGCATTTGGCCCGCAAGCCGATGACGTTGAACAGCCAAAGCTTTCCCTGACCATTCCGATTGAAGCCCAGCACGGCCCGTTGTTAACCCAGTCGGGATTGGGCCTGGGCTGGATAGACTGGCAGGTTAAGATGGCCATTGACGATCCTGAAGCCCGCTTTACGCTGCCCGAGGGCGAAGAGTATATCTACTCTGCCACGGGGATTGTGAACCTGTTTGGTACCGTTTCCTATCAGGATGTAATGCCAGCGTTTACCTACACCCATCCTGAATTGGCTTTAACCGCTGCGGTCAGCGGTTGGCAGGGCAATGCGAGTTTAACCTCTGACTCGATAGATTCAGAAACCGTTAAGGCAATGTCTGTTGAGTTATCTTTTCAGGGTACCCAAATCGCTACCATCGAAAATATCTCCATTGTTACCGATCTGGAGGCCGGCTTAATGCAGGCCTGGAAGAATTCTCTGTACGACGGTGTGGCATCTTTTACTATCGATGGGATAACCATAGCAGACCCCACCACCGGCGAAGACACCAAACTGGAAAATATCGTTATGGACTCCATAACCAGTGTTCATAAAACCGGCGGGTTGGGCGATGTACTGGTCTCAACTAAAGTTGCCAGCTTCGTTAACAGCACCGTTACGATGCAGGACATCCAGTTTGATCTTGAGATGGCAAAACTGCAGGGCAGCTTTTTGAAAGCCTATTCAAAAATGACCGAAGACATTATGAATTCGCCAGATGAGGCGGATAATGTTATGCAGGCGTTTTTAAACGACGCCGGTCTTGCTCAGTTGAAGGTTAACCCTGAATTCAATCTACCGGTAATTAAAGGCGTGATTAACGAGTCGAAGTTTGATGGCTATGCAAACACCAAAGTCGTTGGCATTCAGGCGCTGCCAGACACCATGGAAGATGCCAGGTTTTGGGCTGAGCATGCCGTGGTAGACGCTAAGTTAGCCATTGAGGAAGGGGCAGCGTTATTTATCACTGAACTGATCCTGAGAAGCCAACTGGCGGCCAATCCTCAGTTTGCAGTCATGAGTGATGAAGAGCAAAAAGCTTTAATTGAACAACAAACCCAGGGAACCATTAATGCGTTTGTGCAGCAAGGTATCCTGAGCGAGACTGAAGAAGGTTATGAAATCACCTTTAGCATGGAAAACGCTGAAGCTTTGCTAAATGGTCAGCCTATGGGATTGCCTTTCTAGTCGCATCCCGCTTTTATAAAAGGAAAAGTATAAAGGGGTCAGAGTACATTAATTAGTCGATTAATGTACTCTGACCCCTTTATTGTAGGAGGTGGAGTTGGGCCGTAAGCCGGGTGTCGATTAATCGTGACCACAGCATATCAATAACTTAAGTTATTTCAATCCCTTTTGTGTTACATAAGAAGCCTCAACTTGTGTGATACGTTAACCAATGTTGCTAGCTTTACTGGTATCCACTTCAACAAAATCAACCGTTCACCAAAATAGTGAACAAATAATATTGATTTGAGAATTTAAAGTCTGCATAATGTATCCAAGATACACTCTAAAGGAGTAATTTATGGCTTTAACAGACTTCGGAAAAGCAATCCGAAAAGCAAGGATAGATGCGGACGAAACACTCAGGTCTATGGCAAATGAGTTAGGTACTTCACCATCTTTCTTGAGTGGTTTAGAAACGGGCACTAAAAACATTTCACGAGAGTGGTTGAATAAAATTGAGCATTATTTTGCTAAAAGACGGATAAAAATTAGTTACTTGAATGAATTGGCTGCTTTATCAAATAAAACCGTTCATCTGCACGATGATCTTTCGGTTCAGCAACAAATGTTAATTGCTGGTTTTGCAAATTCTCCTTTTACACCGGATGAATTAAAAAAATTTGCCGACTTACTAAAAGAAGTAAATAGAGATGTAATCGAGGATTAGTTCAATGACACAATATCAACTCAGAGGTAATAGAGTAGAGCCACTTGATTTGAAGCATATTCAAACGACGGCTTCAAACGTTTACAAAATTCTTAATTTTAAGAAGCCAAGGCGCAGACACCCCAATAATTTCGATAAGGTGTTTGAATCACTATCGAAGTTTACTGTTACCTTAAAAGTGATAGACGAGCAAGATTGGCCTGAACTCACAAGAGGTCATTTCGACCCTGTGTCATTAACTATAAGCATTCCTGAACCTGTATATGAAGATGCTTGTTTAGGAGACCCAGATGCACTTTTCATTGTACTTCATGAGTTGGGACATTTATTTCTTGGCCACAAAGCACTTCTTCATTCATCAAAAGAGCCTGCAACACAAGCTGAAGATGCAGAATGGCAAGCAGATACCTTTGCAGATACTATTTTAATGCATCTCGGATTAACTCGGAGTGACAACCAACTCAGTTTTGACTTCTATATGACTGAGTTTGTTAAGTAAAAAAGCCCCATCTTAAAGATAGGGCTAATTCGCCGTCATAAACGTTGCGCCAACAACATTATGACATGTCTTTCAACCAAAGAGGTCTAGTCGATGGTTAAATATGATACACCCTTATAATAGTATATTTATGTGCTAATAAGCAATATTTTGACTGACGAAGATCTCGTAACTGAACGAGGTGCTTCCCATGAAGACAGGTTACTGTCCGAAATGTGGTTCTTCTTGTGATATTACGTTTGCGCGTAGTGTTACGAAGAAGGGCAAAACATATTACCCTTCAAAGGGTAAAAAGTGTTTTGTAATTCCACACTGTAATTGCTCTAAAACCAAGAAGTAAAACTTGAAGTCGTCAATCTTAATTGGCGACTTTTTTATCTAATGCAAAGTCTCGATAAGTAATTCATTTTATATTGTGCACATTTCGCTTCGAATCTTTCCTCGCATTTTCTGGTGATTAGTGGACTAGAGTGTTTCGAACTAAATCATGGCGCATAATGGTGCATGATTTACACGACTTTGATGAGCTTTTCCGATAGTCAATTAAACCGACTTCGTGAAGCTTTGCCATGCGGCTACTAACCTGTGGCTGGTGACAATCTAAGACTATAGCTAGCTCTTCTTGTCTAGGGGTGTACAACTCCCCTTTCTCAATCGCATTTTCATAGCTATTGCAGAGATGCATGTACAGCATGAGTTCTGGGGTGGTGAGTACTTTTGATTTAATTAACTCGATATAAAATGAGTCTGATGTTTGATTTTCAACCATATATTTTCTCCGAAATTTATTTTATTTATTGAATATTAAACGGAGAAAGAATCGAAGGTATGTGTGCTTTAACTTTTTCAAGTTGTATTACCATTATAGCATGCGTGTCAAGCCCCTCTTTTTTTTAGTAAATATAATTGGTCTCAAATAAATTTTATTGCGCTTATGTTTGGGGGTTTAACATTGAAATATCAGCCCACTAGAAAAAGCTGATAATTTCAAAATATCAACGGTGTCGATTTACCGTAGCCCTACTGATGTCCAGCTGTTAGCCACCGCAGTAGGCCTGTAACAGTCTTTTAGCATTGACCTTATGATTTAACTGCATATGTCGGTATATGGTTGCTGGGTTCTCCTGTCAATCGTTTTCGCAATTTAAATCACATGTATGCTCTGGGTTTAATTGTCTTTTACTTCATGGACTTTAACTTAATCTCTCCCGAAACAATTCGGTTACTTACATCCCCAATTCCAACATATTTCCCTTCCAATATTTTAGGATTATTCGGCCAACGAAGGATGATGTACCCATGTTGAAAAACCGACTTATCCCTATTATTGTACTTAATATAAATGTAATCATCATTATAAAAGCCTCCTGATAATTCTTGTTGTACAACGCGGTTTTCAAAAAGGTACTCTGCGGTACCATATACTTCAAAACTTCTTTTTACCTTGAGAACAAGCTCTACTGTATAACTTGAGATCTCTCCCTCATTCTCGGGACAAATTATTCCAATCCATTTATTTCCCAACTCCATTTTTCTCTGATTCTTTTTTGCAAACAGTTTTGGTATCGAAATCAATCCTTTGCTAATGAAATTTGCTGAAAAACTAGCTAAGAGACCAAGAATAAATCCTGGAATATTTTCGCTCCTAAATATATGCTCTAGAATCCAGTCTAGTGAAGTCATCTTATTTCATCCATGTTGTTGCCAGATATTAAGTTAATTCATTACTCTATAGACTTCAAAAAATCAATTGCGGTCTCTAACGCGCATAATAGTTTGTCTGCTTACTTGGTACTCTTTAGCAAGTGCATATACAGTGCCACCATTACTTAACTTCTTAAGAACTTGCTTTTGTTGCTCTTCAGATAACGCAGATTTGCGACCAAACTTAACACCACGAGTTTTTGCTGCTTCTCTGCCCTCTGTAGTGCGCTGTGCAATGAGATCTCTTTCCAATTGAGCAAATGTACCGATAAGTGATAACTGCGCTCTAGCGAACGGAGAATCGTTAGTAGTGTTTATTGCTCCATCTAGCGTTTTGAAGGTGGCTCCTTTATCGGTGATCTGCTGAATTATCTCTAGAATTGATTTCAAACTACGGCCTAGACGATCTAGTTTAGTAGTCACTACTACATCACCATCCCTTACATAAGCCACCAGCTCGTTTAGTTTATTTTCATTTTCCTTTGATACACCCGATTGCTTTCCGTGAAAAATACGTTCACAACCTGCCTTTTCTAACGCTTCTAGTTGATTATCTAAATCCTGACCAACTGTCGATACTCTTGCAAAACCCACTAATGCCATAAGTCACCCTGTACGAAAGTTAAGATATATGGACATAATATGACATGAGTGTACGATATTTTCAAAATTTAATTTCGGACAGTGTACTTAACGGCAAGAAATAAATCGGACGCACCTGTGCTTTGTTTAGACAAACACTGGCAGTTCACGAATAATACGAAGAGACGGAACAAGGGTTTACTGATCAATTACAGCGCAATTCCAAAGTCAACTACGGGTCTAATGCTTTATTAAAAGCGATTATTTTAGCGTTTAACATACCCTATTAAAACAGTTTGCTGAGTTCTTATTGGGGTATAACCTAATTAGAAAACTTAACACTCAAATGAAAATCAGCTAGAGTGATTAGCGTCGGAGCATTTCAAGTGTAAAAATGGATTTTATTAAGAACTTAACTAAACCTTTTGAAAACGCCTCTGAGTTTTTAAGGGAAAGACTCGCCTCAAGGTTAGCATCAGCTTACGCCGTATCGTGGCTGGTTTATAACTGGAGATTGGTATACTACTTCATCAATAGTAACGCTGATACTGAAACTAAAATCAACATTATCGATATAAAATACATCGACAACCCCTATACGTATTTACTTCCACTACTCTTTGCTTTTGGCTACATAATCCTATACCCCCCCTTATCAGCATTAGCCGATTTTTTTTGGACAATGCTTGATAATTTTCCCAGAAGAAAATTCAAAGCATTCCTAGAAGGCCGAGTTCCACTATTCGAAGACGATAGAGTTGCAATGTTTAAGTATGTACACGCTCAATCAGAAAAAGCAAAAGAAGAGATTAAGCATAAAAACAACGAAATAGCTTCATTAAGGGCACTATTAGCAAATTCTGGAATTCCAAATTCTGAAATTGAAAATGCAGAAAACAATTCAAACGACGATGAAAATCCTTACGATTACGACAGTTTCATCGACACAAAAGCACTTAATAGCGAAAATACTGTTTATTTCCTAAGACGCTGGGTTTCATCTAAATTTTATTTATCTCTTAACAATTCTGTGCATCAAGTAGAAGTAGATAGAATTGTATTAGTGATACAATCAATTGCCCAATCACATCCCGAACCCTGGAAAATAAAACCATTAACACTTAATAAGGATGGTAAGAATCAAAACTTATCAATTGAAATGGTAGAGTCTATTGTTCTCAAATTAGCGAGCGTAGGCATGATTTTGCCACCCGACTTTGGATTAAAAGGTATAAATAACACTAGCAATATAGAAGCTGATCACGATGATCTTTTTGTACTTTCAAAAGAGGGTGTAAAACAAATTAAAGATGCTATGGCTTCTACCTAGTCTAGTTTCAAAATCGCATTAGCAATTTCCAATGTAACAACAACATCATCATGCGGAATGATGAATCTATCTTTTTCAGGATGCCTGAGAGCTAATAAGTTACTGAGTAATACTTCTGCTTGCTCCATACGTATATTTGCTTCTAGAACAGCTCTGTGGGCTTCTTGTGAGGTGAAGTTTATTGGTAAGTAAGTCATGTTATCTGCTCCGCTAGATGGTGGAATAATTATGATTCACGAATAGCTGATTAACACCTGTATCTAAGGACGTTTTTAGTTGGATTAATCTTATCTGACAGTCTGCTCTGTGCGTAACATGATCATTCAACCTACTTTTTTAGATTAAGATCATTCAGTTTAATCGCTTCTACACCTTATATATTTTTTAAATCCTATGTATGTGACTTGGCCGAGCAAAGTAATACTATACCAACAGTAATTTTGTATGCGATTCTTTAGGGGGCCGTCATTTAAGTATTTAGCTTCAGCGAGGTAGCATGGATAAATCAAATCAACTTATGAAGTGGATTATGTTCTGGGTCTTTATGGCGCTTTTTACGTTAGCTGTTTTAGGCACTCTAGGTGTCGTTTTTCTTGGTTTTGGTACTCCAACAGAGGCAGAGCGAGAGTGGTTAGTAAAAGGTCTTATTATTGAAGTCGCAGCTTGCATTGTGGCGCTTTTCTACTCAATGTTTGGCCTGAAGCCTGAAACTACTAGGCAGCAATTCAATGTCGAGCAAATTGAGAGTCGGATATCGGAATTAGAGTCAAAAATTTTATTAACAACTGAAAAAATTAGCAGCGATACGACTATGATCTCTATCGATAAAGATGAGAAAACGAATAATTCCGACCTCATGAGTCAAATGTTTCCACATATTGCACGCCTCAAAGAATATGATGTGCCTCCACCATTTGAGGTTAACGAATACAATTTATCCCCTTCTTATGAAGAGATTGATGATGATATTTCAAGGGCGAAACCTTTTGATAAGGAGCATCGTCGAAAGAGTTATTACGGTTTAAAAGTGCAATGGAAAGGTGCATATAAATCAATATCTGAAAAACAAGAATATTACAGAGTTCATCTAGATTCAGAAAAACCAATGTCAGGTATTTATATCATAATTAATAAACAACGGGATATTTCAAAATTAAAATTCCTTGATGAAGGTCATCCTATATGGGTTTGCGGCGAAATAGCAGACCTTGCTGGACCAAATGTCGAATTAGCAAATGCTGATTTTTACACAAATGGAGTTTAATAATCACTTGAAAACTCCGCATTGGTGGACTGAAAAGGTTGACTGTTTGCTTCTTGTAACAGGCATCAATTAAGAAATTCTAAAACGTCAAATTAGGTCAACTCCACAATCTTAAAAATGTCAGTCAGACCGTGTATGAGTCAGTGCATTTTGGTTTGTATAGTTAAGCAAAGTCTCTAGGTGTCTTTACTACAATCTATGTTATTAATCAGCATGATTAATATGACTAAAATGTACAATAAACCACCATTAAATGGTTATTATCACTATTGTAAGTTATTGATTATTATATTGTAAGAATAGAAAAAGTAGTTTAATTTGATGATGTGTATCACTGGGAGAGTGAGAAACGTTTTATTAAGCAAAATGCCAATATACCCTATATGGGTCTGTATGAGATTTCAAGAGGATTTACCACTACCCCTTTGGGGGTGGGGTTAGTTACACCAATAAAGCTCAACAGGGAGCCATACGGAAGGAATTAGACATATATTTACACCACAACTTCGTCATTAGGTTTTCTTTCACTTAATTCTTTAAATGCTTGTTCTATTTTATCAGCATTTTCTTTAATTTGTTTTTCTCTGTGAGAAGCTAAATTATTACCATCTTTCAATGTCGATTTTGAATACTTTCTTTGCCCTATGGGTAAATGTTCTTTTGTCACAACTTTACTTAAATAGCTAAGAGCATATATGCATTCATCTAAGTAGCCACCAATAGGGTATTGGTTATCTTTCCTAGTTTTGATTGCTTTTATATTGAGGTAGTTACACCCTTTACCCTCAGATATTAAACGCTCTATGTCTTTACATTGTTCCTCTTGTGCTTCAATAGTAAATCCTTTACGTTCTAGAACGAAGAATCCTTTAATCCCTACATATGGATTAACTACTTTTTTCTTTGATGTATCAACATTGCTTTCATCATTGCTTGGAAGTGTTTTATGTACTACATATCTGAAGTTGTCATATAACTGCTTGATAGTCATACGATCTACTTTCCTAAATGCTATAAAGCAATGGTAATGAATACCCTTTCCTAGTTTGTGATTACCTTTCTCTCTTACCCAGAGATACTGAAGATCTTTGTATATTGAGTTACCTTCATTTCTTTTGGTTATTCTTTTACCTTCATGCCAACGTTCTAGCTTTAATCTTCTGACTGTTGGTTGTAATACTTTGGTGATATCAATACCTGAATCAGCAGGGTAGTAATCAAACCTGATAACAGTGACTTCGTTGTGCCTAGCACACACAAACTTTATGACTTTGAATATATCTTCAAGTATTGGTACTTCGTGGTTACCACGTTCAACGTTGTCTTGTGTTTCTTCTGATGTTTGTAATTTAAAACCTTTATAATGTGTTAACCATTCAGCATTCTTAGTTGTGTGAAATTCGTTTAATGCTTTACGTTGTACTTCATCAACAACGTTTATGACTGGTTTTACAGTGAATACCAAACTAGGAACCTCCTTGTAGTGTTGTCTTATCATTTCATGAATGATGGGTTATGTGGAGTTTATCAACTAAGATATTATGTAGTAGGCAATGACCACTTAGCAACCTTCAAACATTCAAAATAAAAGGGCCACACTCATAGTAGGACTAAATTTTTTTGTTGAGTTGTTTTCATCAAGTTGTGTTAATTCAAACGTATCACGTTGATGCTTTCATGCAGCTTTTTCATAGAGTCTAAATGTGCATAATTTGTTACCGTTACACTCTTTTCCTGCGAGACCATGTGACCGACGATTTTTTGAACATGAAACAGACTAACGCCTTCTTCAATCATACTGGTAATTACAAAATGACGTAAACTATACAAACTTAACTTCTCGCCCATATCATTTGTTGTTGGTATATTACATTCTGGTCTTATCGAGTTTGCAAATAGACGAGATAGATACTTCCCTGACGTAGAATATTTTTTAAACAAATACTTATCTTTACTTTGATCAACAAAGTCCAAAAAACCTTTTTGAATTAAAATGTCATGGATTGGAACTCGTCTGTCACTTTGTTCAGTTTTTAATTTTCCTGCATCATGCGAAATATGGAAATAATGAATACCCTCTTCTGATATCTTTATATCTTCTTTCCTTAACTGCATGACTTCACTGTTTCGCATGCCTGTGAAAGCCATGATATTCACCGGCCATTTCTTACCGTTATTAAGTTTATCGACATATGCAAGAATTTTAGTCACTCGGGCTTTAGAAAAAGCACCGCGTTTATTATCTTTCCCTTTATTATTAAAACGCATATTATCAATAACCTTACTAGACCCATTCATACACACTTCGTAGTATTTGAACATGGTTTTTATCTTTTTGAGATGATGGTTGATAGTTTTATTTGACAAGATTTCACTATCATCAATTGAGCCACTCTCAATTGCCTCAACTAACTGATCGAAGGTCATTTTATTATATGGACTATAATTAACTTTCGGCAAATTAGAAATAATATCTGTAAAAAATGAATCAAGATCTAAAGATGTAATTTCATTAATATTTATATCGCCCAAAAAGGAGGAGAAAAGGCTAATTGTTCTCTCATATTCAGAATTTAACTTTTCAGTCCATGGTTCACCAGTATAACCTTTGTATGGATGCAACAAGCCTTTACTTCCGGCAACTAAGAATGTGTCACCTACTTCACGGCAAGTAATACTCGCTTTACTTCCAGCTTTAAGTTGGTCAAATAGTTTTTCTGCTTGAAGAAAATTGTCATTTATCAATAATTTTCTTACACGGCGAAGACTTCTAAAAAAGAGTTCTAGTTTCTCTTCTGCTTCAAATAGGTTTCGGTCGAAGTCTACCGCATCAACATCAATTCGTTCTTCTTCACTCAGGAAAAGCGCGCTAATTAGTTGATGAACCATGATTTCAGGTTCATACTTTGGAAAACACTTCTTAATTTTGAACTTACTGTACGACCCTATAGACTCATCTCTATTTGAAAATGAGTTAAATTGCTCATGAAGTCGTTGACCTTGATAACTCTTAAAAAGTGATTCTTCGAAACCGCTTTTTTCACCGAAACAGGCACCTACACTAACTAAATGAGCTTTAATTGTTTTACTGACGAGTTTGTCTAACTCACCCTTATCCATTTTAGTTAAACCTCCGCTACAATTTGCTTCAAAAATTAAACTAGAAACTATTCTCATAGCAGTATGCGCACATTTAGTTCTTAAAGAAAGTCTTATAAAACCATTACTTGTACGAATATTTAAATAGTAGATTCCGCTGCGTTTGAGCGTATGAGGAACGTGTATGTGTGACATGATGTGTGACACCTTTGTGTGACACACGGAATTAAGCGCGATCCGAAAATTCCATAACCTATTGATTTACGAGGAACATGGAGAAAGATCGGAGTTGGCCGTAAGCCGGGTTCTGTTCTCTTGCGAGTGGCAACCATTCCTCTAGGCCAGCAATCGCTCACTGGCTCAAGCAACCTACCCGCCTCCCGTGCGGGCAGCACGTATAGGAGGCCTATTTGGTCTTGCTCCGGGTGGAGTTTACCGTGCCACAAACTGTTGCCAGTTGCGCGGTGCGCTCTTACCGCACCCTTTCACCCTTACCGGCGCCGAAGCGCTTAGGCGGTTTACTCTCTGCTGCACTGGTCGTCGGCTCACGCCGCCCAGACGTTATCTGGCACCCTGCCCTGTGGAGCCCGGACTTTCCTCCCCTTTCTTACGAAAGCGGCGATTGCCTGGCCAACTCCGGCGCGCATTGTAGCTAAGTTCGCCACCGCACGCCATGGCTTATTTTGCCGGCATATCAAAATAGAGGATATGCAAATCGTTAGTCTGGCTCACCTCAACCGCCTCGCCGGCAACAAAGGCAACGCCATCACCGGCTGATACGGTTTCGCCATTGACCAGCGCATTGCCTTCTACTACTTGCAGCCAGCCAATCCGGTTTTGGTTGCCCGCATACTGCCAGTTGCTATCGTTAAGTAGTTTACCGGCCAGTACGCTGACATCCTGATAGATCCGCAATGATTCGCCTTCGCCATGTGGCGAGAATATCAGCGTTGGTACTTTCGCCGGCTGTAGCAACCCGGCAAAGTGTTTTTGCACATAACCTGGTGCCACATTGACCTGGTTGGGTACTACCCAGATTTGCAGAAATTGCACCAGCGACTGTTTACTGTGGTTAAACTCGCTGTGGCGAATGCCGGTACCCGCTGTCATTTTTTGCACATCACCGGGGCGGATAACCGATTCATTGCCTTCACTGTCTTTATGGGCCAGCTCACCGCTTAAGACATAAGAAATGATTTCCATGTTGGCATGGCCGTGCTCACCAAAGCCGCCACCAGGCTGCACTGCGTCCTGATTAATAACACGCAGCGGGCCATGGCCCATAAAGCGTTCATCGTAGTAATGCCCAAACGAGAATGAATGCTGTGACTGTAGCCAACCTAAATTTACCTGGCCTCTTTCGGCCGCTTTACGAATTTCCATAACTGGCTCCTTAATGTTGATATGAAGATCTTATCAGCATCCATATTCATGACAATAAGCAAAAATAAAGATACTCTGTTGCATAAAATGCAACAATTGAGAGTAAATTAATGGATAAGCTTGGTGCTATGCGCGCCTTTATAAACGTAGCTCGTCAGGGCAGCTTCGCCGGTGCCGCCCGGCAAATGGGCTTGTCCCGCTCACAAATAAACCGCCAGGTGGTATGGCTGGAAGATAGCCTGGGAGTGAGTTTGTTTAATCGCACCACCCGCAAAGTGGATTTAACCCATGCCGGGCAAGCCTATCTGGCCAATATCCTGCCAGTGCTGGAAAATCTCGATGACGCCGAATTACAACTGCAGGACAACCAGCAATCCCTCTCTGGTACCATCAAAATAAACGCGCCGATGTCGTTTGGCCTGACTCACCTGACCCCGGTAGTGCTGGATTTTATGCAGGCGTATCCGCAAATTAAGGTGCAGTTGGACCTCTCCGATGAAAAGCGCGATCCGTTATCAAACCAGTTTGATATGACGCTTCGCATTGGCCCGCCTGAAAACAATCCCGCGCTGATTGAACATGATATTACCTATACCGCTCGTTGCCTCTGCGCAGCTCCGGAATTTCTGCAACGCTATGGTACGCCTGATTCACCGGACGAACTAAAAGAACTGCCATGCCTGCAATATGGTAATCTGCTGCATGGTAATTACTGGGATCTGCTGTATCAGAACAAATCACAGCGTGTGCGCATAAACGGAATATTGAGTTCCAATAATGGCGACGTGTTAAGGCAGGCTGCGATAAAAGGGATGGGGTTAGCGCTGCTGCCAACTTTTATTGTGGGCGAAGCCATAGCTAAAGGGCAGCTGATACCGGTACTCCAGGCCTGGCAACCTGCGCCGTTATTAATTTCGTTACTGTATGCACCTAATCGCCATATGGCCATGCGCCTGAGTGTGTTTGTAAAGTATATTCAGGCGGCCTTTGAGCAAGAGAATTTTCTGCTAGCGTAAGTGTAAAAATCCACCTCCATAGGAGGTGGCTTTGTTTTAGGGCACCCTATAAGGGTGCCTTTCTGATCTACTGCAGCTCTAAGAGTTGTTGACGTTCGTCTTCCTCTTTTGCTTGCTTGTCTTGGTATT
>Ga0213831_1000447_pt1 | contig 27585 bp, 19 predicted proteins | sample SWATP12_FD_163421 | JGI IMG/M metagenome (GOLD analysis project Ga0213831, IMG submission 163421) | Coastal seawater microbial communities from Marineland, Florida, United States - SWA TP1 #2 | ecosystem: Environmental > Aquatic > Marine > Coastal | place: USA: Florida | collected 2016-08-06 | reverse complement strand
CTTATATGACTTCGCTAAAAATCAAGTAAGGAATTAACATGAGTATTTTTTCAGGCAAAGCCTAAATGATGATAACCACCTACTGAAGTAGGTGGTTTAGGGCCGAAAATAAAAAAGGCCGCTCTGAGAGCAGCCTTTTTCATATTTGGTGGAGCTGGGGTGAGTCAAACTAAACAAACAGCCACTTGATTTTAAATGAAAATTTAGAAACAAAAAAAATCCATGGGCCACACCATGGGCCTCAAACCATCTCTGAACCCCGGGTTCAACTTTGCTCAAAAACAGGGATGAAAAAATTTTGAAATTTTCCCCTTTTTTAATGCTTTCAGCATCGTATTTTGTCTGATAAGTTCGAAATTGTACGATGAGTACCTAATATAGCAGGGATGCCTCAATTTTAAAATTAATACGTGGAGGCAAAATGCATCTAAACGAAATAACAACTAATGCACATGAAATAACCAACGATTTTATTTCAGAACAGATTCAAATTTCCGGCTCTAAAAAGAAAGCTCTTAAAATTTTAGAAGAAGAACAAAAAGATTTTCTAAAATGGATGAGAAATAAATACTTTGAGAATCCATCAATTCCAAAAACAACTCTACCTAATAGCGATGAATTAAAACGCTTTGTCGAAGAGTCAAATAGAATGACTGAAGCAAATAAAGAAAAAATCGAAGACTTAGAGGACTCTGATTTTTACTACATGTTGCCTCAGATGCTCACAAACCTAGGACTACATGATATCGCGAATGAAGTTTTATTTAGACAATTAAAACAAGAAATAAAACCTTTACTAACAGTTAAAATTGAAAAGCTTCAAGGAGAAGTACAAAAAGAAGAAGCAGTAAAAGACAAAGCTCGTAAAAATGGTCGTAGTGGTGGTCAGATTAAAGCTGAAAAGAATCAAGGTATTGTTAATTTCGCATTAAATGAATATGTATCAAATTACAGCACAAGCACTTTAAGCCGCAGCCACATAGCGAAAATAATAAAAAATAAGGTTAACAATTTCATTAAATCAAGAGCCGATCTAAGAAGCGTAACACCAGAATTTTCAGAAGAATCTGAAGCTATTTTAAAATGGATTTCTAACTACTCACACTTCATTAAAAATAACGAATGGAAACCCAAAACCTCACAAGCAGTAAAAAACTTCTATTATTCTCAGCAGATAAAAAAGTCTGAGCCTAGCTGCTAGGTACGATTCTCAGACTCTTAAATTTCCAGTTAAATACATCTCAGACAAGGGCGAACAATATCGATCGCCCATGATAATAGGAAGGTATCCGTGATGAATACTACCAATTCACAAATTGATCGCTTTGTGCGTGAAGCAGAATGTAAACACTTAACTGGGCTCTCTAGAACAACTCGTTATGAAATGGAGCAAGAAGACAAATTTCCAAAACGTATAAAGCTGAATACACGAACCGTTGCATGGAGACTTTCTGACATTCAAAACTGGATGGAGGAACGTATTAATGCAGCCTAAGATCATAACTAAGCCATTACGTGAGACAACACATAGTAGTAATGAATTAAAAAACAGTAAGTTACACAACGAGAAGTTAATGCCGTTAAAGAGTACAGATAGTCCTTTTCTAGAAGATAATAATTTCAAAACTCGAATTGATTATTTAACTCTAAAACTATTTACAACTAGTGATGCACAATTCGAGTCAACTATCTATTTAATCAAACAATGGTTAACTACCCTCAGAATTAAGGTGTCTAAAGATAAATTTAATAAAAAGTACTTTGATGACGGCATCCTACTAGAAAGTACTGATGTAAAAGTACACTATTGCGGGGCTATAAAATGGAATGCTGATAAGCAATTCATAATTGTTGAACTCACAGGCTATGCGTGTGAATTGATTAATATTAGTCAATGCTATTTCTTTCCGCTTTTAGAATTGATGGAAAGAAACCGCTTTGAAATTAAACGAGTTGATATAGCTTTAGATGACTTCTCAAGCCGTTACAATATCCGCTTTATACAAAAAAAGTATTCTTCTGGTGGCTTTTCGCCTTCCTCTGGGCCAAAGCCAACCAGAGAAAACATTAGCTCATCAACAGGACGAACTATCTATATTGGCTCAAAAAATGCCAGCAAACAGATGGTCATATACGAGAAGGGTAAACAATTACAGTTGCCAAAAGATGCACCAGAGTATCAATCTTGGACAAGACATGAACTCAGACTAAGAGGCAACAAAAATATAGTTATCCCTGGTGATGTCCTCACATGCCCTGATAGTTATTTTTTAAATGCATACCCAAAGGTTTATCGATGTATGCTTAAAGGCGTTGAAGCAAGATCTATAACAAGAGAGATAAAGACGCGATGTAATGCAGTTAGGGATAGGGGTCTAGAAAATCTAAGTAAACAGTATGGCCCTACCCTATTGTATGCAAAACAGACGTTGACAGAAAAAGAGATAATACAAAAAACGATGAGACCAGCAAAAAGATTTCAACCGAGTTTGCCGCTTAGTATGATGGTTAGCTAACTCTATAAATTTAACTTCACCAGTCAGGTTTGATTTCACTCTCTAATTAAACCTGACTGTTCTTTAAAGCCCACGCTGCACTCACTTCAACTTAGTATAGCACCGAGATCTATCTTCAATCCGCTTTTTACAAGCGAAAAAGGCATAGTATAGTACGCACCGCCTAACTCAAATTTGAACAAAAATACGTTAAAGTATTTATTCGGTAATGCGCCGCATGGCTAAAATTAGTGAAGAATGAGCGCTAACCAAGCTTTAGGTGTCCCATACAAAATTGCCTTGTTATATTAGCAATTTAATGCCGAAACCCTAATTTCTTCAACAGTTTTGAATTCGAAATCAACAGGTTATAAAATTTCATTTATTTGGAGCTCATTAATTTTTAAGTTGATATCTTTTTGCATTTTAAACTTAAAAATGTGCCTAAAGTAATTATATATCATTAACTCCCGATGCTTTTGTAATAAAGAAACTCAGTTTCTTTTGTAAGTCTTCATTTACCGAAATTGATGCTTCGTATGCTGATATGTTATCCACATCATACTCATGGACACCATGAGCTATGTTTTCGTTAAGGCGCTTAGCTTCTTCTAACGCTTCAATTAACTCTTTATCCATAAGAACTTTGTACACTTCAAGCGCATATTCTCGTTGCTGGTCAAAATCCTTATAAACGTTAGGGTCAGGCTTGTCTTTTTGACTTGGAGCATCATCAATATAATGACGTGCGTACTCTTCTTGAAGGTAAAACTCCGAAGCTTTAATTACTGCGGATAGAGATTTACTTAGCCCAAGTAAGATTGGTTTATTGATATCCCAAAGCCTATCTTTCCTTTGTTGTCTAATTGAACTGAAATGGATAATAGTTGCCATCACAGTAGCCGCAGCGATGACAATATTTGTTACCACCGACATATCAAATTTAGCATCGATAACCAGAAACATTACAAATGATACAAAGCCAACAAAGAAGCCAACAACGCAACCAACTAAAAATTTAAACACTGATACTCCTAAAGATATATAACGCCGCCTTGAGGAGTGAGCAACGCAACCACCTAACCGAAACAGTTGTGCCGAAAACACTATAGCTGAATCAAACTAAAGATACCAAGCGTTGGGAACCCCTATTAAACGACTCGTTTGTAAATTTAGTATTCCTCAATACCAACGCTAACAGACCCTTGGTAGCCAACGTGAACAGCAAATTTAGTATTTTCTATATTTACCTTACACCTACAGTTTTTTGATTAAGGTTACTAACTTCATCCCTTATTCCACCCGAATTTTGACCATTTAGCCTTTCGATTTTAAATAGCTCTAGTTTATTAACCTCCCCTAAATCAACAATGTTATTTCTATATTCAGGAGAAGATAGGAATTCAATAACAGTCTTATCTTTTACCGTTAAGAACTTCGCTGATACTCTAGTTTTCTGATTTGAACCTGGCATAAAACCTCTTTATTAATTAATTTTCAAAATGCCGCATTAGGCGGACTAAAACTGTGGGTTATACTGTGTAGCTAAGCGGAACGTAACCCACTGTTTTAGTTCCGTTTAAATACCTCGTTAACCCTTTGAAAATGCACCAATTTGAGTTGGCATTCTAAATGGGTATTTATCATTGAATGCACTTAAACTTAAAAATTTGATGATTTCGCATGAATCCTCGAATACTTTTTTTGCATTTTCAATAGAACATTGCGTTTGCCAACTTGCTTGAAGTGGAGGTATAGATTCAGAGGAGAAACTACTATTATCATCTGTTTTAATTAAAAATGAACTTGCGACAAATTCAGACCGACCATGAGCTAATGAATTTCTAAGATTAAATAAACGTTCTATTATTTTTCGATGCCCTTTCTTTTTAGAGTCATCAGCATATAAAACTTCAGATAAAGCGAAAAATTTGGCTTTTGGAGAAAATCTCAATTTATCATCTATTTCATAGAATGATTTTTCGCCATATAATCGGGCAAACTCTGCTTTTTTTCGAGCAACTAAGTTTTGACTTAACACACAGATCAGATTATCCAACTGCTCTCTAAACCCATAAGCAATAGCAACTTTCTCGTTTATATTAGTGCCATTAACTGATTTTTCATCAATAACCTCAAAGAAATCAGAAGGAGGTGAATCAAGTACTTTTTTCACTCTAGTTTGCAAATCAAAGATCAATTTACAACTTAGATTTAAATAGCTCTCCACCATAAATGCAGTTAAGGCCACCGCTGTAATTCCTCCGCAAGTATTCCCATAACCTTCAAATTGAAATGATCGCTTTGTTGATTCATAAAACCAGAAATGAGAATAGATATCTCCAGATAGATGACCATTGAATGACAATTTACATACTCCTACAAAAGGGCTAACAATTTTACAGTGCGCCCGAGGCGCATCTTTCTGCCGATGTTACGCGCATGTATTAGTAAATCTATCTTTAACAAATAACGTTATGCATTGCCAACTATAATATTTTTATTGACACTAAAGGTATTCAAACAAAGAAAATGCGCATACTACAAATAATGGAAATCAATTAACTCTTATTTTAAGCCAACCTCAATGTTTAGCTATTTCTGAAAACAGATCTTTAGGGTATTTGAGTTAACTGATTTCTGGACAAAAACGTTTTAGGTCGTAGGCAGTATTAGTCGAATTCCCATACAGGTTTTTATGGCCTATCGCCTTAATAACCGGCGTAACTTTGATGCCCCGCACCTTAAATACGCGAAGTTAATTGACTTATTACAAGGCATTTTGCACAGCAACTTGACTACTAATGGCATTAGGCAAATTTATTACCTAAAGACATTTCTAGCACTTCTTTTTCTGTTAGCTCTAGAATCCCATTTGATTTTAAGAAGTCCTTGATTAGCAATACTTTGGCTCTCGCTAATTTAATTTGCGAACGATATTTATTTAGGTTACTCCTTAAATCATTGTCAAACTTTTCGTTCCAATATTCGAGTTCGCCTTAAGACTTTTTTAAATAACCTAGTGAATACATAAACTATCATTGGTTGTAACTAAAACGCTGCTATAACCGGAAGCAAAAGCTGCAGAGAGAGGAGTAACTGTCGCAGTTTTTTTAGTCCGAGTTTGTAACCGTGTTAGTGCACTTTATAAAGACTTCAAAGCACCGACCAATTATGCGAATGTTTCATTCAAGACTGGTAATAATTTTTCAACAGTATAAATAACTGGCTTGCCGATCTCGCCAATAGCTTTTGCGGCATCAGTTATACCCTCAATGCTCAACTCGTACCACCTACGACGGGGTGATTCACTAGCAATTTCATTTGAAAGGGCTTTGGAGTCATTAGTGACTTGTTCTAAAGATTCCCCCCAACCAGCCCCTATTTTAGCAATCTCTTTTAAGAGCTCTTCGACAAGTTCCTTCGCTTGCTTGTCTGTTTCACTAGCCCCAACAGTATTTAGGCTAGATTGGATCGAATCAGCAAGGGTTACAGGTGCATTAATAGTTGATCCTTGTATCGTAATCGATTTAGTACTCATATCTACTTCTCCTATGTTTATTAATGAATTCTTCGGCAAATTTAATGAATGAGCAAGTTCACGTAGTTCTTCTTCTTTCTTGAATATTTTTTCACTCAATGAGGTAGACTTAAAAAAATATCGACGAAGAAACATTAAAGGGACAGTTGCTAACATCAGTAAGATGGGGACAGCTGAAACAGAACTTATGAAAAATTCTATGAAACTAAGTAAGCTGCTTAGAATAGTCTCATTCTGAGACATAATTACTATTAATTCATTTGCATCTGTAGAAAACCTTTCTGGAAGAGTGAGACTCGATTCGATATTTTGTGGACTCAAGAGATAAATCACTGGAATTAATATCAAGCCAGCTACAATAAGATGCCATCTCTTTAAATCAAGAACTATAAACTTAACCAAAGGATATCGAATAATCCAAAAAACTCTTTGTAAATACAACCTCTGACGGTCAATGTAGCCCGCCAAGTTGATAAGGTGCACGTCATTATCTTTCGGGTTATCAAATATATTCTTGACGTTGGCCTGCACAGTTGATATTCCGCCGTTTAGCAAATCATGTATTTTTAATAACTCCTTTTCAAACACCTTTTGAGTTGACTTTTTAAACCCTCTAAGACTAGAAATCTTTTGTAAATCTAATTCTGAAAGAATCATTAAAGCTTCGTTAAGCTTTTCAACTGTCCAGTATAGGTATAAATCAAAAGCTTTATCTTTAAGCTTTAGTACTTCATCTCTATAACTTGGTAAATCAGATGAAACCAATATAGCAAAATCTTCAAACGACCTAGAAGTGGTTAATTTTCTGTCACGTTTCCAAATTGCTGCTATTACTGCTGAAGACTGTGCAGTTTCAAGCTGATTTCTAATAACCGAAACCACAAATTCCAGCCTTTTAAGAGTATGCGAACTTTCCATATCATTCTTCCAGTTTTCTTAGATGCATGCGGCGGTTAATACTCTAACAGGTTATAGCGAGTGAACCGCGCGCTTTTACCACAGAGTAACTCGTTGCTCTTACTGGTTTATTTTTTAACAAACTTGTTAACTAATTGCCAGTATTATTAAAATCCTGCAGTACTTGTTTTATCAAGAGGATAAAGTGAGCGATTAACCATCATTGTATTGATGATTTTTTATTCAATGGTTTGGGCATGAAACACCCAGTCTGTCTTTAAACTATTTTGCAGACCATGTGATCACTTTTCAGTATTAATGAAAAACACGATAAAGGTTCGCTGGATTTTCAAAAAACTCTTAGGAATACTCAAGCCTTTGTTATTTTATACATTAAATTTAGTCTCCAATTTTGCTAGACTCTTAATAGATTAGAAGCTAACTCATGACTTACCAATAGCGTATATTTAAAGGGCTGGCAGCTATTTGAGAAAATAATAGGTAAAGACATTTTCTAAATTTACTGAATTTAGCCAAAAGAGTTCAATTAACAAGCAGAAAAAGCGCGACAAAAACCTATTTTGACGTCATCAATTGAGAGGTTTTACATCACTATTTTAAATATCTAAAAATATTCAAAACCTCGCCCACCAAACTTTAAAAACATATAAAACAAAAACTTAAATTTAACCACTTCCGTGGAACATATGACATATGTGCGACATTAAAAGAAATTGTCATAACCTTGTCGTCATGCATGTTTCTGAGTGCAATCCGTAAAAATAAGCTTGGCATGATAGAAATATTTGAACCCATGGAATGAGAACGCGGAAAGAGTCACCAAGAAACAAATTGACAATAATTGACATTAAATGACAATGACTAAAAACCCACTTTAATAAATACTCTTTCTAACCTTAACCAACGGAGAAATTATATGGGTAGTTATACTAAGCTTGAGTCACAGTTAATTGTTGTTCATTCGATCAAGGTTGCAGAAAGAAGAGGCGAATCTCAAGCGGAGATATGCGAAGAGTTTGATATTGACCCATCACTGCTATCCAGAGCAAAGAAAGGAGAGCGTAGACTTCCGAATGAAACTCTAGATATGCTAACAAGTCATTTTGGCAGACCAAACAGTCTTGCGTCTGGGATTTATATTCAAGCCGAAAAACTCATCACTACTTCTGAGTTTAAAAACACATACAGTCATGTTAATGACGTTCTATTTGCACAAAAGCTTAATGAGGTTTGGTGCTGCCCAGGCTTCTTAGAAATAATATTAATGATTGCGTTTAATGATGTTGGTGAGCCCTACGATGAAATAAGTCTAAAGAGTCAACTCCATGAATTATTGGTTGATGATGCTTTTAAAGAATGGTTCGATTTATATGAACCGGAATCATTTAAAGACATATTCACACAATCTCAAAAAGAGCAAAATATCGCATATCAAGGCCCAGAACTTAGGGAAATATTGGGCCTTTATAAAATCCATATAGCTAATACGAATGTAAATTACATAGATCTATTTCAACGATTAGGTCATATGGCATATGCCCTTTCTGGAGTAAAAGAGTTCAATTTCGAAAATACGGTTTTTTCATTAAAAAAATTACCAGCCGAAGAAGAGTATGTCATTAGAGGAGAGCGCATAATTTGTATGGAAGGCCCGCTAAAAGACAAAAGATATTCAGACACTAATAAATTTTTCAAAGAATACAGTTTAAAAGCAAACTTGAACTCACTCGCCTTCTTACGATCTGGAGAAAACATTAAAGACATAACAGAATATGACTCTTGTTTGAGCTTAACTGAGTATCATTTAACCATCTACCAAACTAATGATTTAGATTATTACGCTGAAATTCAAGTTTCTTATAAACCATCGTCTTATGAAACAAAAAAAAGAGTGTGTCTTGTAAAGCTTGAGAGTACTAAAATTATGGATGATATAATAGATATCTATAAAACACTCAACCCGGAAAATGATATAGATAATTTAGATTTAAAAATTAAATTGGCTGAAGTTGGTGCAACTTTGCCAGGGGTAATATCATTGGATTGATAAAAAAAATAAGTCTTATTACTTGAAAAAAGTTAAAGCTCAGCCTATAGTTGAAGAACTAGATTAAAAATGGTTGAGCTTACCCTCCTTACGTCTTGAGCATACTCATAACGAGTACAATCAACTGAAAAATAAAAATAAATTTGCCTTAAACACTTTCATATCCTATACAAAAATTAACAAATAACTCTGTTAAACGCTATGAGGGTATTCACATGAAAGTTGAAATCGACTACGAATTTGTAGAACGCAATTGGAAAAGGTTTCCTATTCCTGCTCTTGCGAGTAAATTTAAACTTTCACCCTTAGAATTTATGTACTTAATCAGAAGAAAAAATATTTGTTGTGATATACAACCTTTTGAAATTGATTTCATTTTCAACAACCTCAATAACATCCCTATTTCCGAAATAAGACAAACTCTCGGGTTAACAAGAACTCAGTTAGATCAAATTCTTCGAAATAAAGTAGACAAAGAAATTTCTTCACCCAAAACATTAAGCATTGAGGAAGTAATAGCAAAAACGAAGTGGCTTATTGAAGAGAAATTACAATTGGAACGTGATGACTTTTTGCCCCGAATTATTTCTAATACAGACTTTATGAATGCAGATTTATACCAATGTATTAAATTCGCTAATGACCACAAAATAAATGATAGTTATTATAAATCTTTTTCTGCTGTTACATATCTAATTTGTAAAGCTTACCCCACCTTGTATCGCCCTTTTCAATTCAGACACTCTAAAACTAATGTTTACTTCAAGGGAAAAGAAGGAAGAAAAAACCTTATCAATGCAGCGATTTGGGTTATATCTGAAAAAATGCACTTAACACTAGATAGTTTGAGCTCCGCATCGAAAAGTAAGTACTTCCTCAGAGCTCGCGACTTAGCATTCTACGGAATAACTCCCAAATTGTATCAAATGCACTTTAAAACATTGGATAACTTTAAAGCTTCAATACTTTCTAACTTTGAACAAAAGAATTATGTGCACCAAACTACGAATAAGCTTCGAAGTACGATTATTGAGGACGGAAGAGACCCAACAAAATGTGAAGCTCATGGTTGTAATATAATTGGTACTATCGATATACACCATATTATTCCCAAATCAAATATAAGCTTAGGCCCTAAAAAAATTCACAACGCGAATAATTTAATAGCACTTTGCCCGACTCACCATAGAATCGCACATTCTCTTGACTTGTCTAAACATCCGAAAGAAAACTTAAGAGAAGCATTGCTCCTACATCTCAAAGGAAAGTAGTTCAATATTCTACATTTGAAAATCAATTTGGAATTCATTCAGAACAAAAAACTGAACTATCGTCAGCTATGGGAGAAGTTATTGCATTAGGGAGCCTGTTGATTCAATTTTGATGTCATGAGGTATTTATGAATACTAATAATATATTGTTTATTTTCAATTAAGATCGTACTTTAAGTCTTTAAATTAAAGTCGAGAAAATATATGGATGAGTTAACAAGACTTACCCCGCTTCAAGAACAGATCATTGATAAATCAATTGAAAACATCAACAGAAAGTTAATCGCGGGTTTTAGAAATAGAAGAATAGCACCTTCGCAAAATGAAAAACCAGGTATTAAAACTGATATTAAAAATACTCTAAAGAGCTCTACAGCTGGAGATGCAATGGAAGTTGCAAACCGTGGAAGCATGTGGAAAGAAATGATCCAGAAGTCCTTTTCTCATGGAATTAGCTCAATAGCCACATTAAAGTTTGACTCGGAGTTTCAAGTACACGGAGGAAAAATAGTATCTGGTGCCGAAGTGCCAAAATCAGCAGGCGTTTATGTTGTATACGATAATGATGGAAAAATCAGATATATTGGTGACTCTAATAATATCAGTAAAAGGTGGACTGCTGGACACTTAAATGAACATAAGCAAAAAAAAACAGCCAGTGAAAATTATAAGCTTGCAAAAGAATTTGAAGATGGCTGCACTGTTAAAGTTATAAATTGTGATAGCGTTGAAACTGCCGCTGCACTTGAAGCCTCTCTCATAAAAGAAGTTTTAAATTCAAATGACCACGACTTAGTTAATAAAAAAGAGGAATTAAAAAATAAACAGGGCACTCGTTCTAATACTGAAGCCAAAAAGATCAAAGATAGTTTAGGATCAAAAATTGATATTACAGTTGGGGCTGCATTTGAAGGGCTTAAACATGGTGGTTGGAATGTATTAGAAGTCATAATCACCCAATCCGTAATAATTTTGAAAGAAGAGCTTATTGATTTCTATAAAACAAAGAAAAATAACTTTAAAATTAGGATAAGTAGGCTGCTTAAAAGGATTTATGAAATTCTTAAACAGCAACTACTAAATGTAAAAGAGCTCGCTAAAGGTGTATTCGAATTTATTTTGAATGCTCTTAGTAAGGCTATCAGTCAAATTTATCAACTGGCAAAAAATATTTTTGATTTAGGTTACGCAGCATGGAGCCTTTATAAAGGGAAGGATACGTTATCTAAAGCTGAGCTGATTGAAAAAATCACAAGCACAATTGTACTTACAGCAAATACTGTTTTTTGGAGTAGCATTGACCTATCTTTAGAATCAGCATTATCAAGCTTCACAGGCCCATTATCACCTTTTATTGCTGCAATTATTTCTGCTATGGGATTTGGTATCACAAGTCACTATCTCAGCAGCATCGTTCCTAAAATAGTTGACTTGATAGTTGGCTACCATGAAGAAACAAGAATTAACCTCAGGGAATCAGCGAAAAAAATTATAGAGACTTCAGATTTGAACATCTCCCTTGTCAATAGTTTAGAAAGTTATAGCTACTCAACCCTTGGACTTATAACTGACATTAAAGATCATGAAGCCATTCTAGATACAGTCTCTGACAGAAAAGTTATCATCAGAAGTAAAGTTAGTTTTTAAGGATAGTTATGAAAATTGTTGAAAAGTACAGAAACAAACCGGTTCAGCAAGTCAGATCAACAGAAGTAAATGAGTTAATGGCGGATTTCGAAGTTTTTAAGAAAAAACTAGTAGATTCTATGAAGCACGTAGCTGAGCTCAGAAAAGAAGAAGTGAAGACTGGTTTTTTCAGTACAATATCGGGGAAAACTAATGAAGAATTGTCATCACAATTAAAAAGTATAGGTTTAAATCTCTACTCAACTCAAGAAGTACTGCACTTTTTAATTAAGCTAAGCCACCTTAAGAATGAAGTACTAAGAGGCTTTTATGATAGCTTAGTTGAAAAAATGGTAAACATGGACAAAGAACATGAAACTTTTTCTGGAGATTTAAATATTTCCCAAAAAAATGAAAAAGTAATCGTTGAAAAGATTAAAGAACAAATTGAATATCAACTTTCATTGGAAGACACTATATTAGACAACTCAGAAAAAATTCATAATTTAAACTTTGATCTAAAATGTTTAAAAGAGGCTTTCGACCATAACTCAAAAAACCTTGATTCTCTTCAAGTCAAAAAGCAAGAGTTGTTCGACTTAAGTTATAAAACACAAAAAGACCAAGATATAAATAAACAGATAATTAACTCATTAACCGAAAAAGTAGAAGCTCTCGAGGAAAAGATCAAACTACTAGAATCTAATCATCAGATTAAATCCGACAAGTTCATGTTTTCCTTGAAGTGGGTTTCATTTATAGCAATTTCAATGTCCGGTTTAAGTATAATTGTTGTAGCATACAAGGCTTTTTTAGCTGGAATGTAATTGAGAATCTATGAGCTAGTATGTTTTTCTAGCTCAACTCTAATTGTAACTTCCCCTATTCGCATAACGAAATAACACACTGAAAACTTCTTTAAAATTTTTTATATTGCAAAAATTTACATAGACAATAACAACTTACGAGTCTATCGACTTACAATTCGGATTCCTTTGAATCAAACTCAAAAGTCAGATAACAATGCTTAGTACGTTAATCTCAAAAATTATTGTTAAGTTTTAAAACTGATCTATCAATATCAAATGGTAATACTTTGAGTGTAAGCCTGTTATTAAAAATAAAATCAGGCAAGGGCTTTAAAAACTTAGCTGTCATAGGGTAGATCAGCCAAATAACTGAGGGTTCTGATTCTTCCTTTTGGTAAGTTTGGTTATAGGCCAACATCTGGTACATATCACTTTCACTTATTCCATACTTTTTGTTAGGTAAGTTTTCATCAATCACCTTCCACTTTGTATCACCAATAATTAATTTATTTTCTGCTTGAATATGTAAGTCAGGCTTTAATTGGAAAAGCTTGCCATCATTAGTGCGTTTTTTAATGTCGCTAGGCGTATGGCTTATTAAGTATTGACTGCTGGTTTGTGTTTTTATGTCATAGTGTTGAAATTGCTTTTTCAGACAAATTGGTACGTAATCTTCAAACACGCGTTCCATAGGAAATAATATAGACAACATACTTTTAGAACCATTTACCGATGTAGGGCTTTGATCTTTAAAAATCATCTCTATCCACGGCCAAATCGCCTCATAGTGAGACAAATGCCTACCCCGTTGCCAAGCATTGAGATCCTGCCAAATAGCTTTTGAGCTTGTTACTTCTTCAAAGTGAAATAGTAACTCTCTGCAAAGGTGTTGCGTTTTTGCTGTCACGCGCTTAAGCGACCAGAGCAAAGCACTTTTAATTAATCGGTTTTCAGGACGATTAGTTGTTAGCTCATCAAAGGCTATAAAATGATGATGTTTATTAACTAAGTTATACCTGATTTGCTGGCTAACTAGTATTCTACCTTTAATAAAAGGCTCATTGCTCTCTTGCGTTTCATACTGTCTTGCCACACCACGCTTAATTAATAAGCTTACCTCTTGCAAAAACAATTGTATGAATACATCAAGTAACGGCATTTTAGCCATATCTAACGATGCATTGTCAGCAACTTTACCAGGTAAATACTGTGTTACCTTTAACATTTTTATGAGGTTGGAGCGATTCCTGCTAATACTTTCACCACTCTCAGCATGTATGCTTTTCCGATGTGTTTTAGGCAATATTTCAATTTGGTCGCCACAAGGTAAGCAAATTACACCAACGTAGTTTTGGCAAACTAATACCTCTTGTCGCTTTTCAAAGCCATACCTAAATAACTTATCGTGGTCTGCCTCACTGCAAGTTAACAGTTGTTTGAGCGCTTCAAATTGAGAGTGCTCTAGATTTAAGTTATCACCCTCACATTTAGTAATATTACTTTTATACAAGCGAGAAAACTCATAAACAGACCATGTACGCATAAACCTTCCTTAGTTTTGTTCTTGCCCAGAAAAAAGCGCGGCAAAATTTTTGCCATCAATACTTTGATAAACAGCTGTATAGTTCTCAATCTCGTCAAAAGCTTTAGGATCTACAAAGTAAGACTTTGCTGCATACTCATTTGCGTCACCAAGCCAAGTTGTATGAGCATCTTTAAGCTCTGAAACAAATCCGTTACCGTTAAATACTTGCTTAATTTTATCCCAATCTTCAAAAAAGTATTCTTCCAGTAGCGGCATAATGTTAGAGATAAAGACTTGTTTAAGACCTGCCAAATTACTTACATTCATTAATAAAGCGTGGCCAATAATGTGTTCTCTATCTAATAAAAGTTCTATACGTTTATTAATCGTGAATAATAACTTTCTTACATCAATACCATCTACATTATCCTTTAGTAAGGAGTAGTCAGTTCTCAGCTCTTTAAACTCAAACCGGCGTCTTAACGCTATATCTATATGAGTTAAAGAACGGTCAGCCGTATTCATTGTGCCAATAATATCGAGGTTGCTAGGTACCGAAAAAGGTAAATTTGAGTAAGGCAAAGTAACTGTAAGTTCGTGCTTTTCACCAGCACGTTTATCTATTTCAATAAGACTTATCAACTCACCAAATATCTTACTAATATTGCCTCTGTTAATTTCATCAATTACTAGCGCATATTGATGGCTAGGGTCAGCTTCAGCACGCTTACATAAGCGCTTTAAAATACCAGGTTTTACAACGTAACTTATGTCACCATCGTCGTTAGTAACTGGCCTTAAACCCTCAATAAACTCCTCATATCCATAAGATTGGTGAAAAGTAACAAACTCAAAGCGCTTTATTTCGTCCTCAACAGGAGGGCCTGCCTTAAGCTCATTTAATTGTTCTCTAAAACCAACAATTAATTCATGTTCTTTATCAACAATAGTCCACTTACTATCTGTATTTTTATCAAAAATTAGTGGTTCAATACGCTTGGCATACTTAACAGTTTTTGAATCTTGAATTGCATGAGTTTGCAAGGCTGCCCACGCTGTCTGACGTATGTTGGCAGTTCTACCATTTAGCGCTAACTTCTTTGTAAAATATTCATGGTTCACAATTTCTGTCACTGAAACTTCTTCATCTATGTCAAGCAAAATAAGAGTAATGATTTCAAACCAACTTAATTCACTCAATTTATTATTAAGCCAAACGTCAGGCTCTTCAGAAGTTCCTGTTTCTGTATATTGTTCTTTTAAAAGCTTTTGAAGGGTATAAGTTTTACCAGTACCAGGTGGGCCGTAGTAAATAAGGTTTACTGCTTTTTGTTCTGCTTGGTTTTGTTCAGTAGACATTGAAAGATCCCTTTCATCTTCGTCAATATATAAACTTTCATCGTCACTTTCTTGTTTTAGCTTTTCAAAAAGCCACCAAATGAATGTATTAAAAACTAGCTCATTTTCAGGTTCGTCTACCTTACTTTTAATTTTTTCGGTAACAACCTGATTTAACTCAGCCCAATTCCAACTAACATTAATTCCAAGTTCAAAAGTATCATTTAAGTATTTCGTAAAAGCTCTTAAACCATCAATATTCAAAATCGTGTTGTACTTTTTAGGGTCAACAGCTGCAAAAACCCTGTGTATTACACCACGCTTGATGGTTTTAAACTTTCCTTTTTTCTTAGCTTCATCAGCCCATTCATAAACTTTCTTTAATGTATTTGAGCTAGGTTCCTTAAAAATTAAGGCTGTGATCTTTGGTAAATCGTCTATCAGTTTTTGATATTCTTCGTTACTTAAAGTGCCTGGTTTAGCACTCGCAATTCCATTAGATTCAGGCTTCCATAGCTTATTTATAAAATTTGCGGCAAAGTCAGTTTCATCAACACCTAAATTGTTTTTTACCTCTTCAGTAAATTGTTGATAAGCAGTAATCCACTCTTTATCAGGATCTTTAAGGTAATCAATATATAAGTCATTGATAGATTGTTGCTGTATAACATCAGAAATACCGTAATCAAACTTAGAGTTAACAAAGCGAATAACTTTTTCAGTACCCGCTTTACTCCATTGATTACTAACATATACTTTTGAAGTATCAGAAAGCGTTAGAGCTTCATCATCCGCTTCGAAAAAACGTTTCCTAGTATCTTTACTTCCTTCTTTCTTTTTTGCTAGTTCAAGAGGTGTTATAAACAGTGGCCTTCTATCCTTTTCTATCTCAGAGAAGCTCTGCTTAAGCTGTTCATAATTAGGGTTATTTTCTCTTACAAACTTTTTCATGATAGCTAGGATAAGTCTTGATTTTCCTAGCTGTTTTCCATCAAAGTTGTACTTGTTATAGGTTGGCATAAAATTCCTTTTCTTAAGTCATGTGTCTGAGAATATCTAATGAAATATCAATGTTTCTATCCGTAAAGCTTCATGAATTATTAGCTTAAACGTTCAAATAGCTTTTAGATGTAATTGTTTGAGTAATAGGATATCAAGTACAGCATGAATTTTGTAAGTGAAATGTCAATTAATTATCACTCTTAGATTTTAAAATAGAAATCTACTATTTAATAAAAATCAATTTAAATCAACAAGGTAAACCACTACAATGGTATACTCAAGTATAACAATAGATACATTCTTGATTGATATTTACGAACGATAACCCAAATACAGAACGTTTAATTGTGATTTGTTTTTGCAGCATTAGGTGTTCTAATACACTTTAAAAATTCAAGAAAAAAGCCTGGCCGATTTAATCGACCTCTCAATAACACCAGGCCAACAAATTAACTAGGAACAGTAACCAAGATGGTTGAACAACACAAAAAAGCACTCGAAAAACAGTTATGGAATATTGCCAACGCCTTACGTGGCAACATGAGTGCTGATGAATTTCGTGATTACATTTTAGGCTTTATATTCTACAAGTATTTATCTGAGCGTATGGATATATACGCAAACAAGGTATTAAAAGTAGATGGTATTAAGTTTGATGCTATCAATGAAAATACCGATGAAGGCAAAGAATATCTAGAGGCTATTCAAGATGAAGCCATTGAATACTTGGGTTACTTCTTAAAGCCAAGTGAACTGTTCCACGTGCTCGCCGAGAAAGGAAAGAGTGGCGAGTTTATTCTGGAAGCGTTGTCTGATGTACTTAACCATATTGAACAAAGCACTATGGGAACGGCATCAGAAGATGACTTTAATGGTCTTTTCGATGATTTAGATTTAACGTCAAACAAGCTGGGCAAAACGGAAAAAGCCAAAAATGAGCTCATTTCAAAAATCCTAGTTCACCTTGATGATATCGACTTTTTACATTACGAGACAGAAATCGATGTATTAGGTGATGCTTACGAATACCTAATCGGCCAGTTCGCTTCTGGTGCAGGTAAAAAAGCCGGTGAATTCTACACCCCACCAATGGTTTCAAAATTGCTGGCAAAGCTAGTGACTATGGGCAAAGACAAATTGCGAAGCGTTTACGACCCAACCTGTGGCTCAGGCTCATTGTTGCTTCGAGTGGCCAAAGAAGTAAAAGAAGTCGGTAATTATTACGGACAAGAATCTAACCCTAGTACCTACAACCTTGCTCGAATGAATATGATTTTGCACGGAGTGCATTATCGCCAGTTTGATATTCAGCAGGACGATACGTTAGAGCAGCCACACCATATTGAAAAGCGCTTTGAAGCTGTGGTTGCAAACCCTCCGTTTTCAGCAAAATGGAGTGCAGCGGCTGGCTTTTTAACCGATGAGCGCTTTCAGGATTACGGTAAGCTCGCTCCAGCCTCAAAAGCCGACTTTGCCTTCGTACAACATATGGTTCATCAACTAGATGACGACGGAACAATGGCTGTAGTATTGCCTCACGGCGTGTTATTTCGTGGTGCTGCTGAAGGTCATATTCGCAAGCATTTGATCAAAGATAAAAACTATTTAGATGCTGTTATTGGCCTACCTGCAAATATTTTTTATGGCACACCTATTCCAACTTGTATTTTGCTACTTAAGAAAAATCGTCAACATAGTGACAATATTTTGTTTGTTGACGCCAGCCAAAACTATGTAAAGGGCACTAATCAGAACTATTTAAGTGATAAAAATTTAGAGGCAATTCTTGAGATAGTTGAAAAGCGACAATCCTCCGACAAATTTTCTCATGTAGCAATGTTACAAGAAATCGCTATTGAGAACGAATTTAACCTAAACATTCCAAGATATGTCGATACTTTTGAAGAAGAAGAGATCGTTGATCTAAATGAGATATCAAAATATTTATCCCTAAATGCTAACAAATTAGAAGCTATCGATTTGAAGATTGAGTCATTCTGTAGTGAATTGAACATTAATAACTTTAGTGGAGAAGTTTGATGCATAATGCTGCTATTCCAATAATGCGATTTCCAACGTTTACTAAAGAATGGGTTTCAAACCGATTGGTCGATTTGTCGCATAATGGGTTTTCAAATGGGGTTTTTAATGATACCAACAAACAAGGCTCTGGCTATAAGTTAATAAACGTTAAAGACATGTATGTAGGTAATTCTATAGCTGTTGCTGATTTAACATTGTTAAATATAGATGAGAAAGAATTTAGTAAAAATAAAGTGCTAAAAGGAGATATCTTTTTTACAAGATCTAGCATCGTGCCAGAGGGGATTGCTTACTCAAATATATACTTAGATAATGCTGAAGATGTAACTTTTGATGGACATTTAATGAAAATGTCCCCTGATACTTCAAAAGTATTACCTCAATTTCTTTTCTATGCCCTTAAGACGTTTACCTCAAGGAAGCAATTCATTCGAAGAGGAAAATCCAGCACAATGACTACAATTGGTCAAGATGATATAGCACCAATTAAATTGTTATTGCCTCAATTAGAAGAACAACAAAAAATCGCAGACTTCCTTTCTTCAATAGATAGTAAAATTAGCCAACTTAAAGAAAAGCATACTTTGTTGAATAAATACAAAAAAGGCGTGATGCAAAAGCTGTCTAAGCAAGAAATTCGATTTAAAGATGATAATGGTGGTGACTATCCTGATTGGCAGGAAAAAACAATGAGTCAAGTGTTAAAGCCAGAAGTTCGAGAAGTTACGAAACCATCAGAAAAATACTTGGCGTTAGGCATAAGAAGTCACATGAAAGGCACATTTCAAAAGCCTGATTCTGACCCAAACGCTATTGCGATGGAAAAGCTGTATGTAGTTAGGTCCAATGATTTGGTTGTAAATATCACGTTTGCTTGGGAAGGTGCTATAGCAATCGCAAAAACAGAAGATGATGGCGGCCTTGTTTCTCATCGTTTTCCAACTTATACCTTCAAACCAGACCAAGCTACGCATCGTTATTTTAAGCATATTATCCAGCTAAAACGATTTAAATACATGCTTGATATAATTTCACCAGGTGGTGCTGGTCGTAATAGAGTGCTCAGTAAAACCGAGTTCTTAAAACTGAAATGGAATCTACCTTCAGTGAAAGAGCAAGAGAAAATCGCTGATTTCTTAGATACTCTAGATATGAAGCTAGATTTAGTAAATCAACAAATAGAGCTAACTCAAACCTTTAAAAAAGGCTTGTTACAGCAGATGTTTGTTTAAGAGATAGAAGTAAAAGGAGTTATTGTGGCCTATCAGTCAGAACAAGAATTAGAAAATAATTTAGTAGCACAGCTGGTTAATGGCAACTTTGAAAAAGCAAGTATCACCGATGTTAATTCACTTAGAACTAACCTTAAAAAGCAGCTTTCAAAGCTTAATGGGTTTGAAATTAGTGATGACGAGCTCAAGCAAATTCGCAATGCCTTATCAAAAGGCAACGTGTTTGATAAAGCTAAAGTTCTGCGTGATAGGCTACAAATCAGCAAGGACGATGGCACGGTTGGTTATGTTCGATTTCTTGATGATGACTTTAGTAAGAATCACTTCCAAGTAACTCAGCAAGTAACGGTAGAAGGCCATTATAAAAACCGTTATGACGTTACCATACTGGTAAATGGCTTGCCGCTGGTTCAAATTGAACTTAAGCGCAGAGGACTTGAGCTTAAAGAAGCGTTTAACCAAATTAACCGTTACCAGCGCCACTCTTATTGGGCTGAAGATGGCTTATTTCAGTATGTTCAGGTATTTGTTATTTCAAATGGTGTCAATACTAAGTATTACGCCAATAATCGCAAACAAAGCTTTAAACAAACCTTCTATTGGGCCGATGTTAAAAATGAGCGTTTTACAGAATTAACTAAGTTTGCCGTCGAGTTTTTAACGCCTCAACACCTAACAGATATGATCACTAAGTATGTGGTGTTGAATGAAACTGACCGCATTTTGATGGTGATGCGTCCGTATCAAATATACGCTACTGAAGCGATAATTGAACGAGTTGCAGAGCTTGAACAGTTAAAAGCTCAGAATCAAGCAACTGATGAGCTCAACGGTTATATCTGGCATACCACAGGCTCTGGTAAGACACTAACCTCGTTTAAGACAGCACAACTTCTTACCGGCGATAGCAACATCCATAAAGTGGTATTTGTGGTTGATCGTAAAGACCTCGACTATCAAACCAGTAAAGAATTTAATGGCTTTGCTAAAGGTTGTGTCGATAGCACTGATAACACTAAGTTGTTAGTGGATCAGTTTACTGACGCGCCAATTCCAGCGGACAAAGTTAACGAAAAACGTAATACCAAACTGATTGTTACTACCATACAAAAGCTCAATAACGCCATTAGCCATAAACGCTATTCTAAACGAATGGAACCGGTGCAAGACAAGAATATGGTGTTTATCTTTGATGAATGCCATCGCAGTCAGTTTGGTGATACCCATAAGAAAATCACTCAGTTCTTCTCTAATCATCAAATGTTTGGTTTTACCGGCACACCCATTCTGAAAAAGAATGCGGTGTCAAAATCATCTCGTAAATACACCACGACAGACTTATTCCATAAGCCACTTCACAAGTACACCATTGTTGATGCGATTAAGGATGAGAACGTGCTCAAATTCAATATTGAGTACGTTGGCCGCTATAAGAAGAAAGACAGCGCTAATGAGGTGGATATTGAGGTTGAAGTTGAAGGCATTGATACCAAAGAGCTGATGGAATCTGATGTTAGGTTGGAAAAGATCACTGATTACATTATCGCTCAGCATAAACGCAAAACGCACAGTAAAGAATTTACCGGCATGTTCTGTGTGTCGAGTGTGCCCGCCTTAATTAAGTACTATGAGCTGTTTGCTAAGAAAAAGGCTGAAGGTAAACACAACCTCAGAATTGCGACGATATTCTCTTATGCTGCCAATGAAGAAGACCCAGACGCTGATGGCTTAGATGAGGCAGTGTTGAATAAAGTTGCTGAGCCTCAGGCCGCTTATAGCCATAGCCGAGATAAGCTAGAACAGTGTATTGGCGATTACAACGAGATGTTCAGCTGTAGCTATACCACAAAAGACAGCGAATCGTTTTATAACTATTACAACGATATCTCCAAAAAGGTTCGGGAACGAAAAATCGACATTCTGCTGGTCGTGAACATGTTCCTTACCGGCTTTGATAGCAAAACACTTAATACTTTATACGTTGATAAAAACCTTAAATATCACGGGTTGATTCAGGCGTACTCACGCACTAACCGCATTCTGAATGAACAAAAGTCACAGGGCAATATTGTTTGTTTCCGTAACCTTAAAAAGCGCACAGACGAAGCCTTAGCACTTTTCTCAAATAAAGACGCCAGAGACACGGTGATAATACCGCCGTATGAAGAATTCCTTAAGCTGTTTAACCTGGCTTTAGAGCAGCTTAAAAAGATTGCGCCAGAGGTAGATAGTGTTGATTCGTTGCAAGATGAGCATATGGAGCTGGAATACGTTAAAGCCTTTAGGGAATTAATGCGATTGCGTAATGTGCTTTCAACCTATGCCGACTTTGAGTTTGATGACGTAGACATCAGTGAACAAGAGTTCGAGGACTATAAGAGTAAGTACCTTGATCTTTATGACAAAGTTAAGACTAATACGGCACCTGAAAAAGAATCTATTCTCGAAGAAGTCGACTTTGAACTAGAGCTACTGGCAATGGATGAAGTAAACGTTGCCTACATCTTAAAACTGCTTAGCAAGCTCAAAGAGACAGGCACTGAAGAAGAATATCAGTACCAGTATAAAGCGCTTATGCAGGTTATTGACGGTGATCCTAACCTTCGAAGCAAACAAGAATTAATTGATAAATTTATCCAAGAAAACTTACCAGATGTGACGTCAGCCGAAGAAGTGGATGACGCTTTTGCAGTTTACTGGGAAGCAGAAAAAGAAAAAGCCACTCAACATATGGCTGAGGAAGAAAACCTTGTTCCAGAAAACGTAAAAGAGCTGGTCGAACGCATGATCTTCAACAACCAAGAACCACTGCGTGAAGACATAGTAGCGACGATGGAAAAGCCCCCCAGTGTATTACAACGCAAAAAAGTAATACCAAGACTTGCCGAAAAATTTAAAGGCTTTGTGAACACGTTTTATGGTGGAATGTAATGAATGGCGTTAGTACTTATAGGTTAATTTATTTAAAGATTGATAAATATAAAAACATAAAAGACCGTGACGTACGGTTCACGCTAGACTATGAAATTCATGAGGATAAAATTGGGAAAAAACTGGATATAGTCAAGTCTAAATTTTCTCATTTAAAAGATAAAAGACATAATTCACTTGGGCACTTGGATGTGTTTACAGCATTAGTTGGAGAAAATGGTTCAGGAAAGTCTAATTTAATAGAGTTAATTAGCTATATTTATACTACAGGTATGTTCCCTGAAGGTTTAGTTGGCCAGAGTAGTAATAGTTATGCAGTTGTTGAACAAAATGTGAATGGTAATATAAGCTTTTATCTCATCACACCTAATATATCATACTATAATAAAGAGTTTTCAAAGAGCACCGGTGTTGCATTTTGTACAAAGCTGGAAGAATATAATGAATTTGGTAAGACAATTCTTTATCACCCTCTCAATGACTTATCCGCAGGCACAACGTCTAATGTTATCTTTAACACGGAAAAAATTGCTTCGAATCCATTTAAGAAGCTTTCAATCGGTATTGCCGACAGTAAATTAGCTAAACAATTTGCTGAAAACTCAAGCAAACTTAGTGAGTTTCAAGATTTTCAGCATATTTCAAACAATAAATATTCTAGGCTAGTTCTGCTTTTTAGTGATTTTAAAGCTGCAATTGAAGAAGATGTACTCTTACAAAATCAATTCAGTATATTTAGTACGAAAACTGCGCAGGTTAAGTTATATAATGCATTCCTTGAAATGCTCAAAAATGATGTCCATCCATTAAGTTCTTTTATTTTAGTCTATGCATTCTTTATCACATTTAGCGCAGTGCAAAATAATAAGCGTTATTCAGATGTTCCGTATTTAGATGCTCTGATGGTCTCTTTTAGCCTTTTGGTCGAAGAGGTAGAATTTATTAAACCTTTTCAAAAAGAATTAAATAAATATATACAAAAACAGGGGTTGGAAACTTTTCGTGAAGAAGTTGGAAATCATGTAAATGAATTTCGTGAAGATCTAAAGTTATTTTCTGTAGAATATAATGAGTTAAATGGAAGTCACTTGTCGGTTAAGTTGACTGAAGTAGAAGAAAATAAAGTATTAGACCTCATATGCTCAAAGGATTGGTTTGATTTTCCAAATCAGCCCCGTGCATTCCAGGGAGCGGGGATACCTCTAAAAATAGATGGCCTTAGCTCTGGGGAAATAAGTGCGATTCACTACTTGAGCGAATTACACTCTAAAATTGAAAAATATGGTTCATCCGCAATTATTATTTTAGATGAGCCAGAAAACTCATTTCATCCTGAATGGCAAAGAATTTTGATTTCAATTATGGACGAGCTATACAGTAAGCTCAATGTAGCTCCCCAGACAATAATATCTTCTCATAGCCCTTTTATTCTATCAGATATGCTGCCAGGGAAAGTACTCTTTTTAGGCGATAAAAAAGGGCTGGATAACTGCTTTGCTGCAAATATTCATGATTTGCTTTCTGATGGTTTCTTCTTGAACCAAACAATTGGAAATGCTTCTAAGAAAGAAGTTACTAAGATAATAGATCTTATTAACACCCCTCTAGAAGAATTATCTGATGATAATGAAATAGCCATGAAAATAGAATTAGCTAGGGATGTCATTAAACATGTTGGAGATAATGTATTACAGAGAGAGCTTAGTAGAAAATTAAATAAATTTGAGCTCGCTTTATCTCCAATTGGTGAAGAGCTGATATCGTTGCTTTCTACAAGTAAACAAAACTCTGAGTTAAAGGGAGAAATTAGGGAATTGGCTAGACGATACTCTTTAGGTGTTAATTCTAATGTTTAATCTAAACTACCGTGATTACTCCAAGATAGAAAAAATGCATCAAGAATGGTGTAAAACAAATTCACCATTACCGGAGCCGAATCCTTGTGCGCAAAATGAATTTTTTAATTGGTTATATTCAGTAAAAGATGGGTTGTATACATGTTCACCTGAACAAATGTTAGACAGCCTCACATCTTTAATTCAACTTTTCAATCAAAGTGTTATGCGTAACCAAGAGCTTTTTCATACCTTGTTTGGTTACAGGTTTCTTTTTTGGGAGCGATATAAGAATAACAATACTAATATTCTATTTTGTGTTTTTGAATGGCCACAAACACCAGAGTTTTCGAGAATTAGAGAACTTTGCAGAGGAAGAACTAACGCTGCAAACAATGCAAATCTAGAAAATTCATTGCGTGAATTAAATATTCTAGAACAGGTAAGTGATGCGGTCGAAGATGGCCCAGGAAGGCTACTAATAAGCAAGTTTAAAAAATATTTCCAGCCGGACAGTCTTATAAAACTGCCTTTAAGAAAGTTTGTAGATAATGATGATTTTGATGTATTTGAAGCCTTTTGTAGCAATAATTTTGACTACAAAAAGTTTTCAAGGCAGCGTGGTGATTGGGGCCCATACCCGTTAATTGAACTGCTTGAAAATACAGTTTGTCCATATTGCAACAGGAGTTATACCCATTCTGTTTTTGAAGGTGATGTATATGGAGGAAGACCTGAGCTTGATCATTTTTTGTCAAAATCTGCTTTCCCTTTTTTTGCCCTTTCTATTTACAACTTAATTCCTGTTTGCCACTCATGTAACCACGCAAAGCTAGACAAACATGTTGTCAAAATCTTGGATAACACAGCCGTATATACCCATTTGCATCCAAATATTTTAACGGACAATGTTCTTGATATTCAATTATTTACAACAGAGCATGAAGGAGATTTATTGTCGTTTTTAGTTAATAATGATTTTTCTTTGAATGGAAAAATACAGATAACAGAAGACTGTAGAGCCAGAACTAAGGTTATGAATTCTATGGAAATATACAACTTAGCTTTCGATAATAGTGAGAGAAAGTTGGTAGGCTATTATAGAGATCACTACAAGGATATTGAGCGTACATTAAATCTAGTTAAACGGTACCCTATAAGTGCAATCAATTCTATAGCGAATCTATTGAAGGAAGACGAAAAATCCTTAAGGAGAGTTTTTGTCGAGAACATGATTTCGGAATCTCCAGGGGATGAGCCACTAGGTAAACTGAAGAATGACTTGTTATCTTCAATTATATCAAATTTAGATACTTGAAAATATTTCCTAAATTAAGATTGTAAATATTTTCAAGTACCGAGAATGCGCTTTAACTCAGATCTAATTCATCAAATGCTCACTCCACCACTCCATCATCTCCCTTCTACGAGCTAGATATTGAGCTCGATTATATGCTCGTCTAACCTCATTTTTATCAGTATGGGCCAATGCGCTTTCAATCAAATCAGGGTCGAAGCCTTTTTCATTTAGAATTGTACTACCTAAAGCTCTTAAGCCATGAGCTACTAGAATGTTTTGAAAGCCCATTCTTTTTAATGCAGCATTTGCTGTTTGTGGATTGGCGTGAGTTCTAGGATTTCGGTCCGCAGGAAATATATATTCTAAATGAGCACTTATTGGTTTCATAAGCTCAAGCAAGTGTAGTGATTGCTTAGTTAAAGGAATTTTATGCTCCTTCCTTGCTTTCATTCTTTCTGCAGGAATAGTCCAAATTTCATTTTCAAAATCTATTTCAGACCATTTAGCACAAGCTGCTTCTGAAGGCCTGCATAATGTATGTAGTTGCCACTCGATGAGGCAACGCGTTGTATATTTTATACTTGCACGATTTAGTCGTTCCAATAATTCAGGTAACCTTTCTGGTTCAATGGTATTCATGTGATTACGTTTAGGAGACTGAAAGGCACTCTTAATTCCAGCTAATGGATTAGCATGGATAATTCCCGTATTAACGGCATACGTCATGATCTCATTTACACGTTGGCAAAGACGTCTTATTTGCTCATACACTCCTCGCGCTGCTAAAGGTTGCATCACTTCAATAACTAAAGGCGCGGTTAAGTCTCTTATTGCTCTATCTCCTAGTCGAGGAAATAAGTGGTTTTCTAAAGAACTCCATAAATCCTCAGCATAGCCTTCTGTCACAGTAGTCTTTTTTATTTCGAACCACTTTTGAGCCACCAGCCTAAAAGTATTTTGAGCTTCGCTTATTTCAAATGCCTCAGCCTGTTTTTTGTGTTCTTTTGGATCAATGTTTTTTGCGAGTAATGTGCGAGCTTCTTCTCTTAATTGCCTAGCTTCTTTTAGAGTAATTAGTGGGTAAGTACCAAAGCTAATATTTGTTCTTTTTTTGGTATAGGGAGGACTATATCGAAAGATCCAAGATTTAGTTCCTGATGTAAGAACTCTTAAAATTAAACCTTCGCCATCTGATAGCTCATAATTTTTATCTGAAGCTTTAGCTCTTTTTATTTGAGTATCATTTAATCGAGTCGCTACTTTAGGCATTGTCTGCACCTGCTGAATGTGGTCACTTTGAATTTATGGCCCATGGCTTTTGGCCTATCAATTTGGTGGGCCACTCTATGGTACATCGTTACCCGAAAAGTGCAAAACAACGTCGAACAGTACAGATACAAAAAACCCCTCAAACCTTGAAGATTTAAGGGGTTTCAGGTCGTCTTCGGTGGTAACCGAACACTGTATTGGTGGAGCTGGGGGGATTTGAACCCCCGTCCGAAAAACCTCGACCTTTGGTACTACATGCTTAGTATCGTCTTTTAATTAACCTTATACAGCTCGGACGAACACGATCTGCAAAGGCGAGGCCGCTTAGTTTTAGCCCTTCAACCCCGGCCAGGGTTTCCGTAGCGAGTCCGTGTAGGGTGACACTTCAGAACCGGGTCCACAG
>Ga0213831_1000442_pt1 | contig 28074 bp, 31 predicted proteins | sample SWATP12_FD_163421 | JGI IMG/M metagenome (GOLD analysis project Ga0213831, IMG submission 163421) | Coastal seawater microbial communities from Marineland, Florida, United States - SWA TP1 #2 | ecosystem: Environmental > Aquatic > Marine > Coastal | place: USA: Florida | collected 2016-08-06 | reverse complement strand
GCCGACAGCGCCAAATGAAATTCCCGGTTTACGGTAACCGCTTCCGGTGATATTTCATTAGCCATGCTTTGCAGACGTTTAAAAATCTCGGTAACCCTGGCTTTATCTTCCTCGGTGGCTTTTTTACAGCCCTGAGCGGCCGCTTCAGGCTCCAGCGTGGTCCGCAGATGAAAAACATCTTCGGCTTCGGCGAGGCTGAGTGGACGAACAATAAATCCACGGTTAGGGTGAGAGACTAATAAGCCGTCTTGCTCCAGCCGGGTGAGTGCTTCACGCAGCGGTATCTTGCTAACTCCCAGATCCTGGGAGAGGGCGTCCTGACGAATGGGCTTTGCCGGGAACATATCGTTGGCAAGGATACGCTCACGAATAATTTCGTAAGCCTGTTCCGACAAAGTTTTTACCACAATTGACATGTATTAATGACTCCTAAACAGAAGTTTGGTGTTTCGTTATTTTTGGTATTTTATTGTTGTTATAGCGATAGTCTGACCAAATCTAGCGGTAGACTCCATGTCATACAGTATACTATCTGAGCTACGGCTGATAGCGCCAGACAGTCTGAATGCTTTCTTTTTGCACAGTAGTGAAGGTTAAAGTTTGTTTTTAACGCTTTTCTGAATCATTGTGTTGTTTTTTGATTCTGATTTACGATTATTTTGTGGCTGGTGGGGCAAGGCAGACTCTGCGCTGAGCACCTGAATCTGCCCTGAGTCTGCAAATTTAAAGTGTAAAAATAGGTAGTTAGCCTCTCTCTATCGGGCTGTTAACGATTTCGTCAAATAGGGCCTGACTAATATATTGAGGGCGATAAGTGCCATGGTTATTAAGGATTTGACTGTAAAAGGCGCGTAAGTGGTTTCGTGAGCCTTTGAGCAAATTATTGTAAACCAGCTCGATATCCGGATTATCTACAATATCCTCACTCAGGCGCATAAGATCGTAGATATCCAGCTCCTCTACCTGGGCGCCAACATAAAGCCCTTCCAGCAGTGATATAGCGCCACTTTCGGTAAGCACCGTATACAGATAGGTAAACTCGGAGTTACTGAAGCTGCCTACAGCGTTGTTAGTGACCGGATCGGTGAGTTGGTAACGTTCCAGCAAGGCTAAAACTGCTTCGGTATGAGTGAGTTCGCTGCTGACAATGTTACTGAAGATAGCCAGACCGTGCTGCGCATACAGGGTTGTGTAAACATCGTGAGCGAGTTTTTCTTCCTCGCGCATCATCAGCAGCCCTTCTTCTTCCAGCGCGGTTAATGACCCGATGGGAAAAGTATTCAGCTGGTTACGAAGCTGATTGAGATCGAACGTGGAAACACCGTCAGCGTTGACCATAATTGGCGCTTGCCTGTGGCTATCACCGCCGCCACAGCCTCCGGTTAACAGGGTAACTCCCAATAAAATAACAAGTAAAAACCGATACATAGTTTGCTCCTGGACCATAAGGCATTTTCGCTGCCTCTTCAGAAATGTCGTTGCAAACATAGTGCCTGATTTTTAATGGTCTTTACTTGTTGAAATGTAATGAGTTTATCTGCGCGGGTAGTGGCTTTTTCCATTGTTGACAGTCACCGTTTAATGCACTGACAAGTTTGACATAACGGCTGGATTAGCTGTCGGCGATAAATTTATCGCCAAGTAAGTTAGCGCCCATGTAGCCAACTTTAACGTAGATCAGCGCGCCTTCCTCACCGGTAAAAGGGGTATGCTGACTGTACCGGGGGTTGCGGATCCAACTACCGGCGGGATAACTACCGTGCTCGTCGTTAAAAACACCTTCCAGTACGAGAATCTCCTCACCGCCGGGATGCACGTGCCCGCCAAATTGAGTGTTCGGCGCCCATTTTACCAGCGCGGTACTAACGCCATTATGCTCATGTAAAGGCAGAACGCTTAAGCCATCGGCCTGGCGGGGCAGCCACTCACTTTGCTGAGTGTTAATGGTTACCTGCTCCAGGTCATTGTGAGCAAACTGCCAGAGCTTAACCAGAATGGTGCATCCGTCTGCAGAAAATGGCGTGTGTGAACTGCCCGGCGGGTTGCGCAGATAGGTGCCGGCAGGGTAATCACCATGTTCATCACTAAAGGTACCACTTAATACGTAAATCTCTTCACCGCCGTCGTGGGTGTGGCCACTGTAGCCCGCACCGGGTTGGTAACGCACTATGCTGGTGGCTCTGGCTACCTCTTCGCCAGCACGGTCGAACATCATGCGGCTCACGCCTTTCAGGGGGGAGGGGATAAACTCGTACTCTGAAGGCCGGATAACCACTCGTTGACTAAAATCACTGTTTATTTGCATGACTTAACTACTCTGAAACGTTGAGATTGGTTGATTGTACGTAAAGACCGGCGAAAAGCTCAACTCGTTGCGAGCGGCACACGAATAAGATAGATTTATATAAATTATAATTTATTGATTCGGCAACTATTTGCTCAGCAGGCCCGCATTTTGACCAGCCCTGATTTTCTCTCCGTACTACCTATTATTGTTACCCTGGCTCTCGCGTTGTATACCAAACACGTGGTGATTGGCTTGTTTGGCGGGGTAGTGACCGCTGTGGTTTTGCTCACCGGCTGGCATCCTCTTGAGGTGTTGTCGACGCTCATAAAAACATATCTGGTTGATACGTTGACCGACAGTTATAACGCCGGTGTGATTGTGTTAATGGTGTTTATTGGTGGCTTTGTGGCGCTTATGGAGAAGTCCGGTGGCGGGCCGGCGTTTGCCACTAAGATGATCGGGGTGATCGCCAGTAAAGCGAAAGCGCAAATAGCGGCCTGGTGTGGCGGTATCTTTATTTTTTATTCTGATTTGGGTACCCCACTGATCATCGGCCCGGTATTTCGCCCGCTGTTTGAAAAGCTCAGGGTGTCGCGGGAAAAGCTGGCGTTTATTATCGATTCCACGGCCTCGCCGGTTGCCATACTGGTGCCCTTTATTGGTTGGGGGATCTATATAATGGGTCTGCTGCAAAAAGAATTCGATCAGGCTGGTAAATCCCTCGACAGCTGGCAGGTGTTTATTGGTGTTATTCCCTATCAATTTTATGCCTTGCTCGCCATAGCCGTTATACCGGTAGTAGTGTTACTTAAAGCCGATATAGGGCCTATGGCAAGCTGCGAAACACAAGCGGCACAGGGGCCAGTTTCAGTAAATGGTGGCATGAAACAGGATAACAATTTTGAGGCATTCACCCATAAAAATGCCCGCGCGCGCTTTGTGTTTTTGCCGTTGCTGGTTATGGCTGCAGTACTGCTGTTTATGCTGGTGCCTCTTGGCTTTCCCTTCTCGAGCGTGCCGGGTTCGGTATTCAGAGCGGCCCTCGCCAGTGCGTATTTTCTGGCAGCGTGTACGCTTATTGGTTTGATGGCCTGGCATAAAGTGCGTCCTGGTTTAGAAGGCGTTACGTTATATCTGCAGGGCATGAGCGGCATGATGCAGGTGATCATTGTACTGATGCTGGCCTGGACCTTGAGCTCGCTGGGCAATGAACTGGGCACGGCCACTTACATTGCCGAGCAGGCGCAGCGCGGCTTTCCGGCTTGGTTGTTACCGCTGGTGGCGTTTTTGTTATCGGCGGTTATTTCCTTTGCTACCGGTTCATCCTGGGGGACTTTTGCCATCATGCTGCCCTTGGTGATCCCTACAGCGTTTGCCATTGAAGCTCCTCTATTAGTGAGCATCGGCGCAGTGTTGTCCGGAGGCTTGTTTGGCGATCATTGTTCGCCCATATCGGAAACCACCATATTGTCGGCCACCGGTGCTAGTTGCCGTCAGTACGACCATTTCAGAACGCAATTGCCTTTTGCGCTGATTAACGGCGGGATTGCAATGGTGGCGTTTACCATTGCCGGCTGGGTAGCTAGCCCGTTGATTTTTATCGGCGCCTTGCTATGCCAGCCAGTGGTGCTATGGATTATTCATCGTTTACGGTAAGACAGACATAAAAAAAGCTGACCGAAGTCAGCTTTTTATCACTTTAAGACCAGCTTATTTTTTACGACGTAAGCGTAAACCAATTGCTGCCAGGCCTAGTAACAATAAAGCGCTGCTACCTGGGCTTGAAACCGTAACAGGACGTTGACTTAAACCAACAACGATGTTGTCGAATTCGCCTGCAATACCTGAAGTGTTAATTACCAGACGGTCAAACTGCTCAGCGAATGAAAAATCAATATTCACATAAACGTTTGAACCAGGACCAGTTTGGTTACCTGCACTGCCGCCTAGAGCACTTAACAGACCACTACCAGTGATTCGAGAAACCAGGTTACCACCAGAGTAAAAATTGAAGTCGTTGTATCTGTCAACTGAACCCCAGTAGAAACCCAGATACGTAATACCAGTGTCAGCATTAAAAGAAAGTAACTGGCTGTAATCAAATTCGAAACTTGCAGTACCAACATCATTATTGGTCAGGTATGCATAACAAGTTGAATCGTTAGCAGGTGCTGCCGCAACATTAGTTACTGAACCCTGACGAACACCAACCTCGTTGCTTGGAGGAGTAACCAACACACCAGCAGGGCCGCCGTTGACACTGTTTACTGCACAATCCTGATCAAATCCCGGATCATTGTAAGCAGTTGAACCCGGAAACGATGGATCGCCTGTGGCCTGATCAAATGTTTCGATAAAGTAACCAGGTAAACCACCAGTGATGGGATCGATATATTGGCTGGTCAGGCCTGAACCGTCTGTTGCTGCGTCATAGGTGAAAGATATCGATGCAGCATTTGCAGTTAGAGAACCGAAAACTAATGCGCTACCGAGAGTGAATACTTTAGCGACTTGGTTCAATTTCTTCATTATTAATTCCTTAAATACAGGAGAATTCAAATACGCAAAATTATAAGCTATTATTGTGCCATCTTTTAATTCACTTTTATTATCAGTGGCTTGCTGTGTTTTTCATAACTCCGATTGTCGTCTTGTGTAAAATATCTCGACATGGTTTAGCTGTTTTTTTGAGCAGTAATGAAGTACCGGAACGGCTTAAATAATCTTAGCTTCGTCCAGGGCTCTCAAAACAATAACTGTTTATAGTTAAACCATGAACTTCTATCGCTACATCATTCATTTCTCTTCTTACCGTTTGCATCCTGAGTTGTTACTGCATCTTTCTTTTTGCTAACCAATCTTCAACTGACAAATGAAAATGTAATGTTAAAAATTTCTGGCGTGGTGATAACCAATCATGAGTCCGGCTTTATTTATTAAGTGCATGATAATTAATGTTTAAATTTAATAATCGGTCAATATCAATCATAAAGTGTCATAATAATATGATTAAAAAATGTTGATTATGATTGATTTATGGGTTATTTGTTTAAATATTGTTAATTGCTTGGTTGTGGAATGTTGAATTTTCCTGCTTAAGCAAGGCGCAGTAACTGATGGTCAATAACAACAAAATGAAGACCAGCTATGTGGTTTCTCAACATCGTGATATTTCGGTAGCGGGAAGCTGTTGATGATAAAAACTCAACTCATAGTGAGAAAAAGTATGGTTGCGAATGAAGTGAATGAATTGCCTTGTGCATTTCGGGTAAGAAAAGTGGTGGCCGCCATGTGTATGGCGGGCATGATGTCATCACCCCTGGTTAACGCGCAGGACAATACCAATGCGCAAAATAATGACGAGGAAGATGTTGAAAATATAGTGGTTACCGGTGTGTTTTCAGCTAAGTCGCTGGAGCAGGCTCCTGTAGCCCTTTCTGTGATAAGCGGTGAAGAGTTAGAACAGCAGATTCCTTCCAGCGCGTCGGATATCCTGAAAAATGTGCCCGGCGTGTTTGTGAATTCCGCCCTGGGTGAGATTCGTAACGTAGTGTTTTCACGCGGTGTTTCAGCCAACTCGCTGGATGGCGCGAGCGGCTATTACTATGTGTCCATGCAGGAGAACTCAGTTCCCGTAGAGCTAATGACCACCAACAACTACGGGCCAGACTATTTCTCGCGCCCGGATTTAATGCTCGACCACGTTGAATCACTGCGCGGCGGTACTGCCAGTGTAACTGGTGCTAATGCGCCAGGCGGTGTATTTAACTACATTATGCGTACCGGTAAATCGTTTGATAAAACTCAGATTCAGGCCCGTTATGGTCTGGAAGGCGATAATAATCCCTACAAACGGCTTGACTTCTATACTGGTGGAGAGCTCTCGGAAGATACGTACTATGCGATGGGCGGTTTTTATCGTAAAGCCGAAGGATCGCGTCATCCGGGTTACGACCTAAACTACGGCGGTCAGATCCGCGCGAATATCCTGCATGAGTACGATGGCGGCCGGTTACAGGTAAATGCCAAGTACCTGAACGACCATAACGGCTGGTTTGAATTTATTCCTTCAACAAACTTTAGCGATCCCCGCCCGGCAACAGGATTCAGTACTACCAGTTCGGTATTGCCACCGGCGAATCCTCATAGCTACACCAATCCTGATGGCAGCACCGGTTCCTGGGATGGCTCTGATCTCATTCACTCAAAAGAGAAAAGTGTGAACCTGAACTGGCGACATGACTTACCCAGTGATTTTAGTTTGGATACCTGGTTGGGCTACGCTAAAAAATCAACCGAATGGAATACTGGTGCGGTGATTTCACCCATGAATCTTACCGATATGTTTGCCGCGATATTACCGGGTTCGTTCGGTTTGCCGGGAGAGACGATTTACAGTTACCAGGACACAGGCGCCGAAGCCGCTCGTGTAGCGTCGGCCTCAGGCTTTGATCGCACGGTGGTCTCAAGCAACCTGCCATCACCTACCTTATTTGACGGGGCGGGTGTGTTTACCCAGTTTGCCATGTATCAACTTTACGAAACTGACGAGGTATTCTTTAAGTCGGTGCTGAATAAACAAGCTGGCGATCACAGTCTGGCGTTTGGTATTGAACTATCAAAAAGTGAGATCGATAACACTGGTGGTTCTGGTGGTGCGGGTGTGGCAACGCTGGAAGAGCAGCCCCAAATGCTGGATATCACCCATATCCTGCCAGACGGTACGGAGCTAATCGTTACTGATCCTGCTGGATTTGGTGCCCACGCTAATGCGTTTTCATCAGGGGTGAAGTATGAAGGCAGTCAAAAGCAGTTTTCACTCTTCGTGGGTGATACCTGGTATGTGAATGACGAAATTACCGTCGATGCGGCAGTACGTTATGAAAAAATTAACTATGACGCCATGAATACTGCGGTTAACCGAAATGTTCCGGCTAGCGCGTACAATGGCGGCGGTGGTGCTGATGGCAACCCGGCCACACTTTATGATAATCAGGCCAATGAAACCATTGAGCTGGATGTAGAGCGCGATTATGACTACTTTGCTTACACTGGCTCGGTTACTTACCAGTGGTCGCCGGATGTGACTACCTACGTACGTTACTCAAACTCTAAAAAAGCGCCGGATATGGGCTCGGTGGTATTACTTGATACCCCGTTCCGGGTGGAGAATGAATTTGCTCAGCCACAGAAAATTGAGCAGGTGGAAATTGGTATCAAGTATCTGACGGATGACTGGAATATTGCGTTATTCCCGTTCTACAGTGGCCTGACCAACGTGGGGGCTATTCAACAGTTTACCGATGAATTTGGTCGAAACTACCTTACGCCTACTCGCTTTGGTGAAGTGACCACCTATGGTCTGGAAGCTGATGTAGATTGGGAGATTACCTCATCGTTACGGATACGCTCTGCATTAACCTTACAAACCGCAGAAGCCTCGGGCTTTGGTGTATGGGCAGCAAACGATCCGGGTGCCGCTGACGATGTGTACACGGTTGGTCCGGATACCGATGCTGATAACGTACCAAACGTGATGTTCAGAGGCACCATTACCTGGGATGCCAGCGACGATGTTCAAACCTATCTGACTTCAAGCTACATGGGCGACCGCCCGGCTAACCGACAGGGCGCCTGGGATTTGCCGGCATACTGGATGTTTGATGCGGGTGTAACCTGGAATGTGAATGACAACTGGAAGGTGCAGGGGCAAATCCGCAACCTGTTTGATGAAGCTGGTGTGATGTCGTGGGCGGCGCCGGGCGGCTTCCTGGCTTCACTGGACCGGCAGAGCGTCTCGCAGGAGTCTATTGCGGCCAACCCTAACGCCATATTTGGTGTGGCTTACGACCAACCCCGGTCTTACTGGGTGACCGCCACCTATACTTTCTAACCCCGAAAAGCTGCCAGCCGGCAGCTTTTTTCTTTTATATGGATCATTATGAAATCACTATTCCCTGTGATGATGTTATCGCTCATGGTATTTACTGCCTCGGCAGTAGCCCAGGAGCCGGTAATAGCTGCCACAAATCACCAGGCACTGTTACAAAGCGACGACCCACAACTGGCCGCGAATAAGCGACTGGTTTATGACTTCTGGCGGGAAGTTTTTGAGGGTGGGCATCTGGATCTTGCAGATAAATACCTTACGGAGTCTTACATCCAGCACAATCCTAATGTGCCAGGTGGCCGGCAGAGCTTTGTAGACTTTTTTAGTCAGTTCACTACCGCAAAGCCCATAAAGGAAACGGTGGAGATGCCGCTGGTATCGATTGTTGCCGAAAAGGATCTGGTTATTCTTACGTTTGTGCAGGAAGTGAAAGAGCCCGAAGGCAAACATGGTGCTTATACTACTACCTGGTTTGATATGTTCCGCATCGAGGACGGCAAAATAGCAGAGCACTGGGATCCGGCCAGAAAGATGCCGTAGTTATTGGTATGCGGGTGCAAGTCAGCAAAAGTAAAATAAGTGGAAATGGTGGCCCCACCTGGACTCGAACCAGGGACCTAACGATTATGAGTCGTGTGCTCTAACCAACTGAGCTATAGGGCCATTATGCGGTAAACGCTTAAGAAAGCCTGCTTGAAATATCAGGCGCGCGCAAGTATAAGCAGTTTTTAGGGGCTTGTCACCCCATGTGAGGTTTACTTGATGTTTTCTTATACTGAACAATACTAAAAATAACGATCTGTTGAAGCCTGAACCTGATCAGAATTGCTGAATCCATTGAGCAACGGCATAGCTTAGTGCAAATATATTAATAGTCTGCTATCTTTCAGCTACTTATAGATAAAAACGTCTTGGTTCGGCATTTGAATTGGGAGATAACAATGACTGAAAAACCCTATTTGGTCAGTGGTCGCAACACATTAATCCATAAAATCCGCAAATTTGATCTGCTGATATTAAACGGCAACGACGACCCGGCAGTCGTAGTGAATTACAAGGGCATTAAGGAATATTCGGGTAAGATACCGGAAAACAAACGCGAAGCCAAAATGATGGATATGGAGCTGGTGGATGTTACCAGTAGCGAAGTATTCGGCGATGAAAAAACGCTGATTTTTGTACAAACCCTCAACGGTAAAGAATACAAAATTGATTATTCTAAAGCCGGTACCTCGATGTTTATTCGCGTTCATCAGGACAGTATTTTTTAAGCGGCTGACTATCATGCTGGGTAGGGTTGTAAACGCAGCCCACCAAACTGTCCTCTGACTCTACCGTTCCCTTCCCGTTTTCTGAACCAGACGCTACCCTAGATTTCCCCATCGGTGGGGATCCAGCGTATTAAATCCCGTAATTGGTTTTTTTCTGCCCTTGAGTTGCACATACTCAGGCGCGTAGATAGTAAACTGGCAAATATCTTTGGGCGTGGTTTCCGATGGATTGAGTTCATTGGCGATGCCGGCCTGATTTAAACCTTCGGCTACCAGTTCCGAGCAAAACCAGCGATTGCTCTTTTTACGGTTGTAGGTGAGCCAGTTAAACCAGCGGTGATCGTCAAACACATCGATGGCTGCACCAAACAGTTGCCAGATATCATAATCCTTACCCAGTTCTCCAGCCAGAAAGTCGTGGAACCCGTGCCAGTTGTTTTGTAATTGCTGCTTGGCCTCGTTGTGTAACGGGAGCCACCATACGTCGCCCCGATAATGCTTGATGCGTTCTTCCACATAGTTGTGCATAACGCCCTTTTTACCCTTTATTGAGGTTGCCTCAATCATGGTGAGATCCTGCGCCGCAGAGGTAGATCGGTTGTCATCGGGCGAGTCGATCACCAGGGCAGTATGAGTCACTACTGAGCGGGTGGTGAGTTTGGTCCAGCGGGAAAACAGGCTGGTGCCGCCAAAGGCAATAATATCGCCTGGGGCAATAAGGTGTTTTATATCGTAATAGGCTTGCTGAGTAAGCATGACTTTCCTGTTTCTGCTTTGGCTCTTAACGCCCGTTTTTTGTTCGGGCTGCTGTCTGGTTGCCTCTCTATTCGTCTCTTTTCCGCGTACTCCTTGCTCGCGGCTTAGGGGCGAATGTTACAAAGTGTGTGATACACACGATTAACAATAGGGGATTCCGGACCGTTTAACTGCAGTTATATCCCTTTTGTCGCAAAATCTCAAATAGACGTCGATTAACGCTTTGCAGGCAACCTTTTGCTGCTCTGCCCCTACTGTATAAGGGCGAAAGGAAGAGTCAGGCTTCATCTTCCACAACAGAGTCAGCGATAGGTAGAGGATAGTGTCATGCAAAAAGTTAACAGTGTAATTCGTTCAGCGTTATTAGCAGGTACCGCAGTAGTAGCAACATTTAGCGGTATTTCTTCCGCTCAGGCCGGCAATTTGCCCGAGGCCATGGAAGATAAATTAGTCGCGGTTTGTCAGGCAATTAAAGACGACAGCCGCATTGAGCTGCACCGAGCAGTTAAGGACAGCGGGGTAAGCTACCGTCGTCTGGCCCGAGGCCTGGTGTGTGATGGCATGGATATGTACACCTTTGCGATGCAGCATGGCGCAGATAATACCGGTGCGGTAATTGCCAAGCGCACCAACCTGGAAGAACAGAGTTTAACAGCGAAGCAGTAGGGTAATGGTTTTAGTTCCCTCCCTGGGGTTTGGGCTGTGTTCTTCACAGCCCTTTTTTCGGAGTCTGATATGGAAGCGATACAGTCAGATAACATGGTAGTGCGATTTATTGGTAAACCGAGTGCGGATGTTGATGCCTTTCATCAGTTTTTATCCCAGCATTTTGTCGAGCCTTTTGAGTTTCAGTTTACAGCGGATATTAACGAAGCCGCATTAAATGAGCTGGTTAGCAGTCACCCGTCAGTAGCCCCGAATACTTCATGTCAGCCACCTGATATTCGCATCGTCGTAACCGACCAGGCCACCATCAAACCTTTTACTAACACCGGATTACGCGGGGTAACCAGTGTAATGTGCGGCCATTCCAATCAGGATGCGATACAGGCGTTTAACGCGGGGGTTGGCATGTTTTTTTGTTTATCTGCCAGCGTGGAAGAAAAGCGCAGGCAAATTCACCGGTTGTATCTTAAATACCAGACCCGTATACAGGCCCTTAAATGGCAATTGGTTAGCGAGCAATTGGCTCGCCAGCGCGCGTGTTCTCCGGCCCGGCTAATGGCCGAGTTAACCAGCGTAAAATCAAACAGTTCTCGGCCATCTCAACAAATTGCTATGCGCTGCGGCGTAGACTGGCAGTATGTAGACTGGCAAACCATTCGTTATGTAGAAGCGGCTGGCGATTACATGTGTGTTTACACGCAGGAAGAAACGCTGATTGTGCGGTCTACCTTAACGGATATGGCAAGACGTTTACCCAAGCATGCCTTTACCCGCGTGAACCGTTCCATTATTGTGAATACCCAGTTTGTAAAACGGTTAATTAAGCTCAACTCCCGGGTGAACTATGTGGAGCTTCAGGATGGCAGTAAGGTAAAAATAAGCCGGCGCCTCATGCCCGTTTGTCACCAGCAACTGGATGCAGCGTTGTCGCAGTCCTGAATACCTTTTTCCGCAAGCGGGTTTGCCTTATCCATCGGATAACGCGCTTCTGTCTGTCAGCATTTCTTTAATTAATCCTGCACATAAGTGACTACAACCGAAGTCGGGTAGTGGTTTGCACTTAACCTCGTTATTATCACATTATTCCTTCCCTGCGGAGCTTCCACAGTGCGTGTTAAATCAACCCTCTACGGCTGGCTGATCATTATTGGCTGCTATCTGGTGGGTGAGTTTTTTGTATTGGTGACCGATTTACCGCTGCCCGGTGCGCTAATCGGCTTGTTATTGCTGCTTGGCGGCCTATTGTTGCGTCAACGTCCGGCGGTAACAGTGGGGCGGGGCGCGCAGCCACTGCTAACCCATATGTCGGTTTTGTTTGTACCGGCGGTGATTGGCGTGGGCTTATTCTGGGCAGAGGTAAGTGAAAATGCGCTGGGCATTGCACTGGCGCTGGTGGCTACCACCATTGTGGCTCTGGGCTTTACGGCCTGGTTTGCCCAACGGCTTATGGAAGCCAAAAGGCCTGATTAATGTTAAGAGCAGAGCTGGCAATTAAGCAGATTATTAGTCGCTTCAGTGAAGTTGTAAACAGTACGGCTTCGGTAAATGGTGTGTTGTGGCTGGCGGTGACCCTGGTTTTTTATGGCGTTGCGCTTAGAATTTTCCGTGCTTCCAAGGGCCATCCGCTGGTGCATCCACTCAGCATTACAACCTTAGCCGTGGCAGCGGCGATGTGGTTAGCGGATATCTCTGCCGCTCAATATCGTGAATTCGCGTCATTATTACACTGGTTATTAGGACCGGCTACGGTGGCACTTGCGGTACCGATGTACAATCAATGGCAAAACATTCGGCAACTGGGAATGCCGTTGATCATCAGCGTGATGGTAGGGGGCATTGTTGCACCGCTGCTTGCCTGGGGCGTGATATATCTCACAAACGCGCCGCTGGCGATTCAGATGACTATGCTGGTGAAGTCGATAACCAGCCCGCTGGCCATGGAAACCGGGGCCGCTATTGGCGGTATTCCGGCGCTGGCTGCGGTATTTGTGATCCTTACCGGTATCGTGGGGGCGCTGGCAGCACCGCTCACCTATCGGTTATTGGGCGTTACTATGCCTGATGCTCAGGGCGTGGCGCTCGGCGCGGTTTGCCATGCGGTGGGCACCTCCAAAGCGCTGCAGATGGGCGAAGTGCAAGGGGCTCTGGCTACAGTAGGCCTTGGCCTTAATGGCATTCTTACCGCTGTTATTTTACCTGTTTTTCTGTAAGGCCTGGCATGGCCTGAGCCCATAAATTCAGACTGTTTAGTTGATTTTTACCGTCTGACTGCTATTTGTTAAAGGGTGCTTACTGCATTGTTTTGTGCCGGTTTATAACCCTTGGATAGCTATGTACTCAGTTTTGATTTGTGACGACTCGCTGGTAGCCCGCAAGCAGGTGGCAAAGTGCCTGCCACAGGACTGGGATGTTGCTATCCATTTTGCCAAGCATGGCGGCGAGGCCATTGAATGTCTGGTGGCGGGTAAAGGGCAAGTTTTACTGCTCGATTTAAATATGCCGGAAATGGACGGTTATCAAACACTTGAAGCCATTGCTCAGCAGGGTTTAAAAACTAATGTGATTGTGGTGTCTGGCGATGTGCAGCCAGAAGCCCATGAGCGGGTAATTAAATTAGGCGCACTGGATTTTATTCGTAAACCGGTTAGCGCCCCTGAGTTGCTGGCAGTGTTAAGCAAACATCAGCTGATTAATGCACCGGTTGAAGAAGAGCAAAAGGAGTTTGAACCGCTGGATCCTGATATTCGTGACTGCTATCAGGAGATCACTAATATAGCCATGGGCAGAGCGGGTGATCACCTGGCCCGTACGCTTAATGTGTTTGTGCATTTGCCTATTCCTAACGTTAATCTGATAGAGGTATCCGAACTGCACATGCTGCTCAGTGATATCGAAAACCACGAGCGGGTGAGCGCCGTTTGTCAGGGCTTTGTAGGGCCTGGAGTACAAGGGGAGGCGCTGTGTATTTTGAGTGACTCAAGTCTGGAGGACGTCGCGCGAATCCTTAATATTTCCGGTGAAGTCGACGATCAGAAGCAACTGGAGTTGTTAATGGATGCGGCGAGCATCCTAATTGGTACTTGCCTGAGCGGTATTGCCGAACAACTGGATGTGAGTTTTGCCCAGGGGCAGCCGGTTGTGCTTGGCCAGCATCGAAACATCACCGAGATCATTGCCACCAATAAGCTCAAATGGAAAAGAACCCTGGCTATCGAAATCTCTTACGGCCTTGAAGGGTACAACACCGTATGTGAGTTGCTGCTGTTATTTACCGAAAGCTCCATGGAAACGCTTAACTATAAACTTGCTCATTTACTGGAGGATTTCTGATGGCCAATGAAGCCGTAGATGACATGCTGGAGTTTCATTGGATCATCGACATGCTACAAACGGTGGATGTGGGCATTGTTGTGCTGGATCGCGAGTTTAAAATCAAAATGTGGAACGGTTTTATGGAAAGCCACAGTGGTAAGTTGCCCTCTGAGGTGCGTGATAAAACCCTGTTCAGTATTTTTCCTGATATCGACCCTGACTGGTTTGCCCAGAAGGCGAAGCCGGTATTTGAACTCAAAACCCGGGCATTTATGCTGTGGGAGCAGCGCCCTTATCTGTTTAAGTTTTCTAATTACCGGCCAATCACCGGCAGTGAAGAATTCATGTATCAGAACATCATTTTATCGCCATTGGTATCGGCAACCGGCAAGGTTGCACATATCAGCATGATGATTTACGACATGACAGATATTGCCAGTGGCAAAAAACAACTCGAGGCATTACAGGTAATGCAGAGCGAAGCCTTAGAGCGAGGCGCTAAAAGCCGCGCCTGATGTATAGCAGGTTATTTGCGATGAGTTATCGCGAGTGTTATAGCGTTCGCCGCTTACCGTTGTAGGTAGCTGTATTCAACCTGATTTTTAGCGATCTGGTCTTAAGCGACTTTTCATTTACGGTTTTGGTTTCACAATATCGGTATGAAAAGCGTATCTCATTTTTTATTGTGCATAATGTGCTTGCTACCGGCTGGTCTTTCAGCACCGGCTGCTGCGCATTACAGCTGCGATGTCGATTTAAATTATGGCGTTGTGGTAAATGACGATCAGCTACGTGTACTCAAAGAATATCTCACTTTATATCAGATCAACCATCAGCAGCAGTTATTTGTGGCAGGTGACTGGCTCACACTCGATGATAGCCAGGCTACGCTGGTAACCGAGTATGCCAAAGGACTGCATTCGGTGGTCCCGCAGGTTACCTTACTGGCGACCACAGGTATTGATTTAGCAACCGATACGGTTCAGCAAATGTTTTTGTCGTTACTGGGCAGCGATCACGACAGCTACGAAAAGCTCAATACCGCCATGGATAAAATGAAAAAGCGGGTGCGTAAGAAGTTTCGTTACGCGCGCAGTCATTATTACCTCGGGCCAAGTTCCAGCGAAGGGTTGGATGAACTGGCAGAGGCCGATCTGATGGTGCCGTTATCACAAACGTTAACTACCTCGGTGGGCAGTATTCTAACCACGCTTGGCGCCATGGACTCCGACAAACTGGCAGTGGATCGCACCGAAATGGCGGTGATTAATCAGCGCATTGCGCATTATGCTGCCACGTCCGACGGAGACGGCCCGCCGGTAGATACCACCTTGCCACAAAAAGCGCGGTGGTATTGTGACTACTTCAAAAAGCTTGATTTGCTCGAGAAGCAAATGCAGACCACCATTCCACAACTGGCTGCTATCGATTTAATTCGACAAACCGGTCATAAAGACTAATAACATCGAAGTAGATGTTACTAACAAGTTTGTTATCCCCGAATTTTAGGGTTTAACACATCCTCTGCGTCACGCCCGCATGCTTAAAGCAAGGAGGACGTCATCAATAAATTCGTCATCCCCGCGTGCTTCTGGGCGGGGACCTCCCGAGAAGGCTATTTGAGCTGAGTCAGACTGCTTGGAAGATCCCGGCTCGTGGGCCGGGATGACAGAGTTAAAAATAGTCATCCCCGCATGCTTCTGGGCGGGGATCTCCATAAAAGGCTAATTGGGCTGAACCAGACTGTTTGGGGGATCCCGGCTCGTGGGCCGGGATGACAGAGTTAAAAATAGTCATCCCCGCATGCTTCTGGGCGGGGATCTCCCGAGAAGGCTATTTGAGCTGAGTCAGACTGTTTGGGAGATCCCGGCTCGTGGGCCGGGATGACAGAGATATTTAGTCCTGTATGACAGTAATAATGGGGCCGGGGTGACTGTAATTTGGGGGCTGGGATGACGTCATCAATAAATTTGTCATCCCCGCATGCTTATGAGCGGGGATCTCCCGAAAAGGCTAATTGGGCTGAATCAGACTGTTTGGGAGATCCCGGCTCGTGGGCCGGGATGACAATAATAATAGGGCCGTGATGACAGAGATATTTTGTCCTGTATGACAGTAATAATGGGGCCGGGGTGACTGTAATTTGGGGGCTGGGATGACGTCATCAATAAATTTGTCATCCCCGCATGCTTATGAGAGGGGATCTCCCGAAAAGGCTAATTGGGCTGAGTCAGACTGTTTGGGAGATCCCGGCTCGTGGGCCGGGATGACAAAGATATTTAGTCCTGTATGACAGTTATATTAGGGCCGAGGGGACTACGATATTTGGACCGTGATGAGGTCATCAACAAATATGTCATACTCCGACTATTAGGGTTTAACACATCCTCTGCGTCATCCCCGCATGCTTTTGAGCGGGGATCTCCCGAAAAGGCTATTTGAGCTGGGTCAGACTGTTTGGAAGATCCCGGCTCGTGGGCCGGGATGACTGTAATTTGGGGGCTGGGATGACGTCATCAATAAATTGGTCATCCCCGCGTGCTTTTGAGCGGGGATCTCTCGAAAAGGCTACTTGAGCTGAGTCAGACTGTTTGGGGGATCCCGGCTCGTGGGCCGGGATGGCAGGAATAAAGTGGCCGAGCTGTTACTTAAGTAGCGATGACACCGACACCGAGACATTTACCGCGCCTTTATGGATTTCGTCCATTACCCCCTGCACCTGAGTTATCTGTTCGTTGGTTTGATCAACATTAAGGCGAACATTTTTCATCTGTTCCGATGCGTTGCCCGACAGCTGTTTATTTTCACTGACCACCGATTCAATTTCCACTGTGGATTCACTGGTGCGACTGGCGAGTTGGCGGACCTCGTCAGCCACTACTGCGAATCCGCGTCCCTGGTCGCCGGCCCGGGCGGCTTCTATTGCGGCATTCAGGGCGAGCAGGTTGGTTTGCTCAGCAATCGAGCGAATGGTGGAAACAATGGCACCAATACTTGTTGATTGTTCGATGAGTTTTGCCATCAGGTCGTTGGCGGTGTTCACCTGGCTACGGGCAGAGTCGGATGCCACCACTGATTTTTTGAGCATAACATTGCCCTGCTCGGCTATTTGCGCGGTTTCTTCTGCCGTCGAGAAAGCCAGTTCCGCGGCTTTGGTGATTAGCTGCTTTTCTTCTACCTGAGCGGTCACGTCGGTAGCAAATTTAATCACTTTTACTACTTTGCCGTCCGGCCCCAGTATAGGGTTGTAAGTTGCTTCCAGCCAGATAGGATTGCCTTGTGCAGTGCGCCGCTCGAACAAGCCGGTCTGGTGCTCACCATTCCCCAGTCGTTGCCAGAAGTCTTTATGGGTCTCCAGAAATTCCTGGGTACAGAACATGGCGTGATGCTTACCTTTGATCTGATCCAGTGAATATCCCATGGCACTGAGGAAGTTGCGGTTGGCTTTACGAACCTCGCCGGTTGGAGTGAATTCAATAACGGCGGTTGATTTATCAAGAGAGTCATTAACTGCCTTAAGCGACATGACCTCTTCCATTCTGTCGGTTACGTCACAGGCAATTTTCAGGATTGAGCTTACCCGGTTGTTTGCATCAACAATTGGAATGTAAGTAGCCTCAAGCCAGAGCGGATCGCCATTCGCTTTCACGCGCTCAAACGTACCGGTTTGCGGGATCCCATCCCGGAGTTGTTGCCAGAATTTGGCGTAATCCTGACTTTTTGCGTAGCTGGATGAGCAAAACATCCGATGATGCTGATCCTGAATCTGGTTTAGTGAATATCCTACTGCATTACAGAACAGATCGTTGGCATCAATGATCTCGCCATTGGGGGTAAACTGAATAGTGGCCACAGAGTTTCTAATCGAGCGGATAAGGTGCTGAGCGGTATCGGCCTGCGCTTTTATCTTATCGAGCTCCGCTTTATGGCGGGTAAGAGAAATAATCATCAGTCAACCTCGTTACAAATTTATCAGGGGATGCACTTCTGCTTTTGGCAGTGGAAATACATCAGCAAAGCCTGTCACGTCTGAACGGGGGAGCCATTCAGTCATCTTTTGCTGATAATGCCTTAAGTATAGACTGAATTCGAAAATGTATAATAAATGTTAAAACAGGTCAGCAAGGAAAAGGAGCTGACCTGTTTTTTACTGAAGTTTAAAGCTGCGCTTTAGTGGCGGTAGCAAAGGCAACGTGTAGTTTGTGGTAGGCCGCTTCGTTAATAAAGTGGGGGTAAATGGTCTCGCCCTGCCAGACTTGTGGTTGTCCATCAAAAGACAAAAATACCGGCTCTCCGGCGCTTACCGGGGCAAAGTCGTTGTCTTGTAAGGCAGGGTGGATCATGGCCAGCCTCTCGCCGTCTTCGTTGAGCGGAAAGGTGATATTCTCAATAAAACGAAACACATCGCAGCGCGGGAGTTCCGGTACCGAATTACTGTTATAGGCATTCACAAAGTCGAGAATTGCCAGGGCCATCCGCTCTGTCAGGTCGTATACATCTGCGCGCAACACGCCCTGAGGCTGTGCGCCTACTTCAATCATGATACCGCGCTTACCAATGCTGCACAGATAAGCATGTTCTGCTGGCGGCTTTTCATCTTCTACCAGAATGTTGGCTTCTGGCATCTGTTGTTTTACATAGCGGGCCAGCTGGGTATGAAACTCATCGGCTTGCAGAATGATTAAGGTGGCTCCCATGGCGCTGGTGGTATTGTGGATGTCGATGAGCAGGTCGATGTCAGACTCGCCTTTCGGCCCCCACTGCTGATTAAGCGCATGGGCTAATCTGGCTTCCTGACACTGCGGCTGGCGGGCTAGCAGGGCCGGGGTAAACTGGCGGTTGAGGTCTTCCTCGACAAAGCGCACATTGGCATCGATAGCTGCCATATTCGATAAATAACAATCGATGTTCAGCCCGTTATAGGCTGCCGGCACGCCAAACTGCTGCCAGTTTCTAACCAGTTGAATACCACTGGTTTCGTTACCGTGGGTACCGCCCACAATAGTGATGTTTGCGATCATTGGGGTTGGTCTCTAATGCTTAAAAAAGTCGCTGTGTTGTTCACTCAGCATGGCTTCAATATCTTCGGGATCCAGGTTATTGATATCTGATTCCTGGGCCGGACTGGAGATGACTTTTTCTTCACCAGCCCACTCACCTAAATCAATTAACTGGCATTTTTTGCTGCAAAACGGGCGATATTCACTGCTGGGTGACCATTCCACGTCTTGCTGACAGGTTGGGCATTTTACTTTCACAATTAACACGCTGCTAAATCAAATTGAACCGGTTTTTCGACCGCGCCGGAGCGGCCTTCTGGTGGGGTATAGTACATAAAGCGAATAGCATAACGATACTTATTTCCGCTCAGTACAGGATAATATTCTTCGTTGGTCTGACAACGGATCCGAATCAACTCGTTACGATCGTCTGCCACGCCCTGATAAAAGCCATTGGCAGCTTCCGTTGCACTAAAAGCGGTACGCTCTCGCAAAAATGACAAGGCGATGCTGATAGCTTCTTCGGTGAGTGCGAAGCACATGATCCACTGTTTGATGTCTTCCTGACGCTCGGCAATGGGGCGGTGGCACCAATAGTGTAAATTGGGTAAATCAAAACTGCAGGTACCGCCCGGAATCGCAAAGCGCTGACGAATGCTGGCCAGAAACTTGTCGTCACGCAGCACAGCGCTGATCTTCTTACTGACCTTGAGCTGGTCGCGTACGTTAATGATGGTTTTCAGGGTTTGTTGCAGGGCTTCGTTGTCGATGTTGGGTAGTTGCGACCAATGCACCAGATTTTTCTCGTGGCCATCAAGGTCTTTTATGATATCGGTACGAATGTCTATACGCTCAAACAAGTCCAGTAAGGTAAACAGCTGTTCAAAGAAATACAGCGATAAGCCGTTATCAAGGCCGGCAGCACCCAGCTTCAGTTGTCCCATTAACTGTTCGATACGCAGATAGTTACGAACTTTTTCTTTCAGCGGGAATTCGTAGACTGTTGTATTTGACATTCGGGTCCTCGTCAATTATTCGCACTAGCGTACCAGCCCAGCTTGTAATTTACCAATGCATTCGCCAGCCACGGCGGTTATCTGGTCTTACAAACAGGAAGGAATTACATGACCGCTGCGCAGAATTTACTTACAAAGTTGAAAGTATAGCGGGTGTTATTTTAATAATATCTAAAAATCATGAGCTTAGCTTGGTTTTTTAACCTGGAACAGCAGTTGCAACAGTCTCATTGCAAAAGTCTCATTGAAGTACAATTTAATTTAAGGAGAGAATAATGGCTACATCAAAATCTACCGCCAATGGTGCAGATACTTCAGGTCACCCTATGACAGATAAACTGCAATCCACACTGCATGATTCGCTGGATACGATCGCAGAAAAAGCGGCAACTGCTGAACAAAGCTTACGTGAGTCAGCTTCAGAATCAGCGGATAACCTGGCTGCTCGTCGTCGCCTTATGAAGCAGAAATGGTTAGGGTCTTCAGTACGCAATTACGCCGTGGAAAACCCTGTAGCGGCGGCGGGTATTACTTTCGCAGCCGGTATGCTGGTGGCCTCTTTGCTGAAAAAAAGCAAATAATCAGGGGTAATGGATGAATCAATCATCTGTTAAAGAACCAGCAACGCCCCGTCCGGACGCTAACGTGCCCGACGGGGCGTCGCCGCATCAGGAACAACCTGCTGAGCAGGCACCACAGCCAGACATAACGCTGGATGAAGTGGTTGCCGCAGTATCAGACCTTATTGAAGCGAAGAAGCTTCAGTTCAGTGCACAATGGGAAATGGTAGGGGCTGAGGCAAAACTGCTCAGACAGTCTGTATTGGTTACCGCGCTTGCCACCCTCGCAACGTTTGCTTTTGGTTGTGTTTGCTGGTTAATTCTGAATGCAGCTTCGGCTGTCTTACTGGCTAAAGCCGGATTACATGCCGCTTTAGTAGCAGGTATCCTTTTGTTGGTTAACGGACTGCTAATGTTCATGGCCTGGCGTGTAGCAAAGGATGCGTTTAAACACATTTCCATCAATCCACTGGTCGCAGCCGTAAAAGGTGAGCCTGAACAGGGCAGTGCTAAAGCACAGCAAAGTTAGCAGGAGCGTTAAAATGACCAATTTGTTTTTAAAACGTGCTATCGCGGAGCGTGATCAACGCGTTCACGAATATAAAGAAATTAAACTGCTGGGCAAATATTGTCAGGAAGATGCCATTGCTGCTTCTAAACAACTGCTGGCAACGCCACTGGGATTATTGGGGAGCTTTTCGGCCGGTGCGTTTAAAGGCTGGCATGATGACGATCCACACAAAGCCCACCGACGACGTAAAGCTGTCTGGCGGTTTGCCAGAATGTGGATGCAACAGACTATGCTATAGCGTTTAGGTTTACGACTGTGTTAACGGGTAAAGTTGCGAGCCATCCCAAGATACTGCTTATGTAACTGCTTAACCTGTGCAATGGTGTACTCTCTATCCTGACTGTTATCTATCACATCGTCGGCCTCAGCAAGGCGCTTTTCCCGCGAAACCTGCGCCGCCATGATTCCCTTTATTGCCGCCTCGCTGCTGCCGTCGCGTGTGAGCGCACGCTCCAACTGAACAGACTCCGGACAATCCACTACCGCGATGCGGTCGACCATCTGTTGCATACCGTTCTCAATCAGTAGTGGTACCGCGAGCACACCGTATTCAGAGCGGATGTTGCTAATCGCTTCGGCCATCGCCTCACGAATTCGTGGATGTAAACACTGATTCAGCCATTGCTTTTGTTTTTCGTTAGTGAATACTAACTCACGTAATGCGGCCCGATTTAACTCGCCTTGTGCAGTCAAAATAGCGTCGCCGAAGTGGGCGGTAATGGCAGCAAGACCGGGTGACCCTGGCGCCACAACGTCCCGGGCTACTATATCTGCATCGACCACCTCAATGCCTGAATTGGCAAAGGTATCAGTTACCAACGTCTTACCCGAGCCGATACCGCCGGTAACACCAACCAGAAAAGGGCGTTTATCACTCATTCTAGTAACCCAGAGCCCAGCTCAGGTAAGCGGTTTTGATGGGCTCCTGATATAACAGGGTTAGCCAGCCGGCAATGGCCAGATAGGGACCAAAAGGAATAGCTAACTCTTTACCTTGCTTTTGCCGGATCATGATGATGATACCGAAGATCGCGCCAACAAAAGAAGACAATAAAATAATAATCAGCAAGCCCTGCCAGCCGGTAAATGCGCCCAGTGCAGCGAGTAATTTAAAATCGCCGTAACCCATGCCTTCTTTTCCGGTCAGCAGTTTAAATGCCCAGTAAATACTCCATAAACTCAGGTAGCCAATGGCCGCGCCAAGAATCGCCTCGGTGGGCGACACAAAAATATGATTGATACTGGCTAACAGACCAATCCATAGCAAAGGCAGGGTCAGTTGATCGGGTAGGATCATTTTATCCAGGTCAATAAAGGTCATGGCAACCAGTAACCAGGTTAATACGATGACAATTAAAGCCTGGGAGGACGGGCCATAATGAAGTGCCGCCCAAAGAGAGAGAAAACCGGTAAGTAATTCCACCGCCGGATAGCGAAATGAGATGCCGGTTTTACACTGACTGCATTTGCCACCTAAAAACAAATAGCTGAGTACGGGAATATTCTCCCAGGCGCGAATGCGGTGGCCGCATTTAGGGCAGGTGCTGTCGGGTTTGATTAAATCGAAGCGCTCGGTCTCAGGGGCCGGCTCATCGGGATTGAAATAGCTTTGGTATTCACGCTGCCAGTCACGTTCCATCATAATGGGCAAGCGATAGATAACCACATTTAAAAAGCTGCCCACCATCAGGCTGATAATGGCCGCCAGGGCATAAAAGAACCAGGGGGAGTGTAAACTAAGCTCAATGACAGATTGCATACAAGGCGTAACCTATTATCAGAAAATGCAATTAAGAATAACAGCTTAGCTAACGTTAAACTACCATACCCATTTGGAAAATCGGCAGGTACATAGCAACAATCAAACCACCAATGACCACGCCAAGCACCGCCATAATCATAGGTTCAAGCAAGCTGGTTAAACCGTCGACCATGTCGTCTACTTCGTTTTCGTATATGGTGGCGATTTTGCTAAGCATCTCATCTACGGCGCCGGACTCTTCACCAATGGCGATCATTTGCGTCACCATATCAGGGAACACCGCAGTGCTGCGCATAGCGGCGTTCATCTGAATACCACCGGCGACTTCTTTACGGATAAATAAAATCGCGTCGCGATATACCGCGTTACCAGATGCCCCCGCCGCTGACTCCAAAGCGCCGATTAAAGGAACACCCGCTGCAAAGGTTGTGGCAAGTGTTCGGGTAAAACGCGCAATAGCGGCTTTCCGCAAAATTTCGCCAATGACGGGGATTTTAAGGAGCTTGGCATCCAGGCTGTCACGGAAATCTTTCGACTTGTTGTGGTAAACCTTGAACAGATAAATAAAAACTCCCATGCCTGCGAGGATAAAAATACCATAATCCTGAACGAATCGTGATATACCAAGTACAAACATGGTAAATGCCGGCAGAGCTGCGCCAAAACTGGAAAATATCTCTTCAAATTGCGGCACTACGAAAATCAACAACACTGCCGTTACGATAAAGGCAACTACCAGTACCGCAATCGGATAAAACATGGCTTTTTTAATTTTGGATTTAAGCGCTTCGGCCTTTTCTTTATAAACAGCTACACGATCGAAGATAGTTTCCAGAGCACCGGATTGTTCGCCGGTTTCCACCAGATCGCAGTATAAATCGTCAAAATATTTTGGATGTTTGCGCAGTGCATTCGATAGTGGTGTACCGGCTTTTACGTCGTCACCAATCTGAATGAGCACTTTACGCATGGAAGCTTTTGAATGACCCGCCGCCAGCATATCGATGGTTTGTATGAGGGTAACACCCGCCGCCAGCATGGTCGCTATTTGACGAGTAATAACCGAAATATCAGCAGGTGTTATTTTGTCGCCGCCACGACCGAATAAAGGTTTGGATAATTTTCTGACTTTTGTCGCCGATATGCCGCGACGGCGAAGTAGGTTTTTTGCTTCCTGAACAGACTTGGCACTGGTTTCACCTTTAATGGTTTGACCTTTTGCATTTTTGCCCTGCCAGGTGTAGGTGGTTAACGCTTGTTCTTTAGCCATCGTTATTTCTCACTGTTCAGAAAGCAAAAAGCCCAGTGAAAACTGGGCTTTGAGGAATATTCTTATTTAGCAGAGTGACGCTGCACCACAAGTACCTGATTCTGCCCAAGTGATTTGGCCGTTTGCAAAAGTACCGGTCAGAATGTAAGTTTCACCACTCAATCCACCAGTAGATACTGCCGTTGCTGTGATAGTACCAGCTGATTCATCCCATGCCAGAGTATCCAGGTTACCGTAACCGTTACCAGTTGTAATATTCGCTGGTACGCCGTTGGAGCCAGGTGCACAAGAAGCCAGTGCACCTTCAGTTTGCGCACAAATCTCAACAGCAGTTTTCAGCGATTGAGTTGCACCTACAACTTCTGAGAATTTCGCTTTGTTAGTGTAAGTCTGGTAAGCAGGTAATGCAACCGCTGCCAGAATACCGATGATGGCAACAACGATCATCAGTTCGATTAAGGTAAAGCCTTTGTTGTTCAGTTTGATATTTTTCATGGTCACATTCTCCGGGTCGCAAAACAATAAAATGTCAGCATTTAATAAAGTTAAGGTTGATACCTGAGGCGTCGTCACTTACGTCCCCGGTACTTGATTCTCAGTATAGAACCATCTAAGCATCTGACAAGTATTAGGAATTATACTCAAGTGTTGGAAACTGCTACCTATTTGTACAAACCGTCATACGTAAAGATACCTAAGTCAGGGAATTCAGGCGGTTAGCTGTTTTTACAACTCTATGCGTAATGATAAATCAACCGCCTTGACATGCTTGGTAAGCGCTCCTGAAGAGATATAATCCACGCCCAGCAAGGCCAGAGAAGATAATCTTTCAGAAGTAATATTACCCGACACCTCCAGTTTACACCGTTTTTGCGTGAGGCTAACTGCGCGTTGGATCTGTTCGTTAGTAAAATTGTCCAGCATCACTATATCGGCACCGGCATCAATTGCCTGTTGCAATTCCTCAAGATTTTCTACTTCCACTTCAACCGGTTTACCGGGCGCTTGCGCTTTCGCTGTACTAATGGCCTGGGCAATACCGCCACAGGCCATAATATGGTTTTCCTTTATAAGGAAGGCGTCGAATAGGCCAATACGATGGTTTTTGCCGCCGCCACAGGCCACGGCGTATTTTTGTGCCAGCCGTAATCCCGGGAGGGTTTTACGTGTATCAAGAATACGGGTGTGGGAGTCTTCCAGTAAACTGGCATAAAAAGCAGTTTCTGTAGCAGTACCTGATAACAGTTGCAAAAAATTAAGGGCAGTGCGCTCGGCCGTTAGCAATGCTCTGGCTGGCCCTTTTAACGAAACCAGTACGGAGTCTGCTGGTACTTTATCGCCATCCGCTACCTGCCAGCTTTGTTCGATGCTGCTATCCACCAAGCTAAATGCCACTTGGGCCCAGGCCACACCACAAACCACACAATCTTCGCGGGTAATAATAGTCGCCGTTGCCAGATGAGCGGCAGGGATCAGATTGGCCGTGATGTCGGCACTGGCATCAGGCGTACCGCCGAGATCTTCGGCCAGCGCCTGAGTTACTTGTTGCTGAATGCTTTGTTGAGATGGCAATGATTGTTGACTCACAGTAATACTTCTTTTTATAGGGTACGAAGAATAAGGGTTTCCCCTCGTTGGGTGAATTCTAACTGTTTTAGGGCGCTCATACCCAGTAAAATCTGCTCGCCTTGCATGCCTGGGTTGATATTCGCCGCGACATTTTGCAGTGTGATACCGCCCAGCGTTAAGGTGGCGATTTCGGTAAGTGTAATTTTAACCCGGCCGTTTGCTGTGGAGGCCATACCGCTGCGTCCGCGTGGCAGGTTAAACTCATCGGCTAAATGGGCTGGTATGGAAACGCTGGTAGCGCCGGTGTCAACCAGAAAGACTGCTGGCTTACCATTAATGCTACCACTGACAACATAATGGCCCTGACGATTTTGTTCCAGCCGGATCTCTATTTGCTCGCCTCGCATTATACTCACTGGCTGCTGATTGGGATTTGCCTGTTGCTCAAGCAAATCACCAAATACCAGGGTCAGCAGGCCAAATAAACAGGCCCAGGCAAGAATAAGCATCCACTTGGCGGCTTTACTGGTGTCAGTGCTTTGTTGGGTCATACCTTGCCTTTAGATTGTCAACCGGCGACTTCGCTGTCACACTATTCTAATGAATTACTTAAAAAATTCACTACTATGAGTGTTTCTTATCAATATAAAGACGCAGTAATAAAGGCATCGCCTTTTTTTGATGAGCGGCCAGACGAGAGCGCCGTGAGCGTATTGGTGATCCACAATATCTCGTTGCCGCCGGGGCAGTTTGGCACCAAAGGCATCGAGCAGTTATTTACCGGTACACTGGATCCTGATGAGCATCCTTTTTATGCCGAAATCGCCCATTTGCGGGTATCGGCCCACTGCGTGATCCGCCGTGATGGCACGGTGGAGCAATATGTGCCATTCAACAAAAGAGCCTGGCATGCCGGGCTGTCCAGTTTCCAGGGACGAGAAAAGTGTAATGACTTCGCTATTGGGATTGAACTCGAAGGCACGGACGAGCAGCCGTATACCGAAGCCCAGTATCAGTCGCTGGAAGCAGTGAGTGCACAGATAATTTCGTTGTATCCGGCTATAACACTGGGCAGAATAGTGGGGCATAACGATATTGCGCCCGGGCGTAAAACCGATCCGGGCGTGGCATTTAACTGGGCTGGCTATCGCCAGTCGTTAAGTCAATATATGAAAGGATGAAACCACCATGGTGTTAATCATTTTGCTGTTAGTGTTGTCGCTGGAAAGAGCGCTCCGTAAACAGCCGGTATGGCATGTTGAACAGCATTTGGGCCAGTACCTGCAATGGACACAGGAGCAAAACTGGATAGCCAAACAAAGCGTGTCTATTCAGCTGGTGCTGCAAATTGCACTGCCGGTGTTGGTGACCTTTATACTATCCCAATGGCTATTTGGCGGTTTTATCAGCTTTATTTTACAAAGCATCATATTGTTTTTATGCCTTGGCAGTGAGCCGCTACGCAATACCTATCGTTCATTTTTACAAGCCGCCGAACGCGGCGACCTGGAAGCCTGCCATTTATATACCCGTGAGCTGGGCCACTGTACCTCACTGGAAGTTGCCGACGAGCCGGCCCGGCAAGGGAAAAGTTTTGGTCAGCATCTACTGTGGTTAAACTATCAGCATTACGCGGCTGTAATTATCTTTTTTACCGTGTTTGGTGCTGCCGGTGCAATGGCGTACGTGACCAGCAGGGAATGTTTCCGCCTGTGGTGTGAAAGTGACGATGAGCGTAAAAAAGGGATGGCCACCTGGATGCATATCCTGGACTGGCTGCCGGTGCGTATTACCGCATTCGGATTATTGTTGGTGGGTCACTTTTCCCGCGCGCTGCCCGTATGGCTGAGTTACCTGACACATCCGTCCATTGCTGGCGAGAAAGTGTTAACCGAAGTCGCGGCACAGGCCGAAGATATCGACTTTACTGAATCACAACAGGCGGATCCTGCCTGTGAACCTAAGGCCCTGGTAACGCTAGCGAAGCGCAATGTCATGCTGCTGCTGTCTGTAATTGCGGTGTTGACCTTACTTGGGCTGGTTAACTAGGGGCTGTTGATCTTTGCTGTACACTTTTGCAGCAGTCTGTGTATCATTTAGACAAGGCGACTGTTTGCAGGTCTAGTGGGCTAAATCAAAAACAG
>Ga0213831_1000436_pt1 | contig 28262 bp, 24 predicted proteins | sample SWATP12_FD_163421 | JGI IMG/M metagenome (GOLD analysis project Ga0213831, IMG submission 163421) | Coastal seawater microbial communities from Marineland, Florida, United States - SWA TP1 #2 | ecosystem: Environmental > Aquatic > Marine > Coastal | place: USA: Florida | collected 2016-08-06 | reverse complement strand
TAGATAGCTGGCTATAATGGGCACGAATTTATAACGAAGTAAATAATAATATGCGACATACTCTAATTAAAAGCAGTGTTTTACTGGGCTTGAGTGTTGTAGTTGCAGCCTGCAACAGTACCGCGCCTGAAGCCGTTACGACAGAACCGACCGCCAATGTTAGCCAGTTTGCCAGGGTGATTAAACCCGAGGCACCACAGGCAACGCAGGTAAACGATAGTATCACCCTCGAGCAGATTATGGCCGATCCTAAGTGGCTCGGTCGTCAACCGCAGAGTCCGGGGTTTGGTCTGGATGGCAGCGTGGTGTATTCCCGCAAGCAGGAAGATACCCAGCTCTACGATGTATATCGAATTAACGAGCAGGGAGAGTCGGTTAAGGTTGCGCCTGAGGTGCTACACCAATACAAATCCGATGAAAAGGCCACCAGCCGAGATGGTCAATACACAGCCTGGAAATACAAAGACAGTGTATTTGTACAATTGCCGGATGGTGAAATTGTTCGGGTAACCTATGGACAGTCACTCAGCACCATCGGCTTTTTAACTGATAACCGGTTATTTGCACGGTTATACAATACCTATATCGCCATTGATTTAACCAGCGGCCAGCAGGAAAAACTGCTGAGCTGGGAGTTTGCCGATGTACCCACTGCTAACAAACCACCTAAAGACTTTGTTGCCGCCGAGCAGCAATCGCTGATCCAGTACATACAGGTACAGCGCAAAAACCGCAGCGACAAGTTTGCTCAGGAGCAGACAATGCGAGCGCACAGTCCTGCTGTTGCGCCGGCGCCGGTGTATTTTGATGACAGTGAGCGCCTGGTTGCGGCAGAGCTGTCGCCAAGTGGTAAACATGCCATCATTGTGACCACCAAAAAAGGCAGTACTCGTGATGAATCAGACATCATGCCGCATTATATTCAGGAAGATGGTCGGATTGCCGCAATTAGTGTGCGCCAGCGGGTAGCCGACGCTAAGCCGGTAACGCAAACTACCTGGCTGGTTGATGTGGCTACAGGAGCCAAACACGAACTCTCATATGTGGGCTTACCCGGTTATAACGAAGATGTACTGGCCGATGTAAAGCGCGAGAATGCTGCCGCCCGTGGCGAGGAGTATACGGATAACCGCTTACCCCGTGCAATCGGCCTGCTTAATAGCTGGTCGCGCAGCGGCCCGTCGATCCGCTGGCATCAGGATGGCTCTCAGGTAGCCCTGCTGCTGGAAGCCTGGGACAACAAAGACAGCTGGATTGTTACCGTTGATCTGGCGGCAAAGAAGCTGGTAACCCAGCTGCGCCAGCACGATGATGCGTGGATCAACTACCACCACAACCAGTTTGGCTGGCTGAATCATTCACATACGCTGTTCTATCAGTCGGAGAAGTCCGGTTACAGCCACTTGTATCTGCAAAAACCGGGTGAGGCACCTAAAGCGCTTACCAGCGGTCAGTATGTGGTAGATAGTTTAACGGTGTCTGACGACGACCAATATGTGTATTTCAAAGCCAATAAAAAGCACCCCGGTATTTACGAAATTTACCGGGTCAATACTCAAACCGGTGAGCATCAGGCACTTACTGATCTGAATGGCCTGACCGATTACGTGTTGAGCCCGGACGAACAAACCTTGCTGCTGACCCATTCCACGGTAACCCGTCCACCGGAGTTATATTCAGTGGCCGTGAACGGTGATCAGGCCCCGCAGCGACTGACTCACACCATTAGCGAAGCTTTCCTTGCCAAGCCCTGGGTGGCACCGCAGGTAGTGGCGATTGACTCCAGCCATACGGAACAGCCGATTTATGCACGGGTTTATTTACCGGAAGATTATACCGAAGGTGAACCACGCCGGGCAGTAGTGTTCAACCACGGGGCAGGTTATCTGCAGAACTCCCACTTGGGTTGGTCTGGTTATTTCCGCGAATTTATGTTCCACAGTTTCCTGGTAAAACAAGGCTACGTAGTACTGGATATGGATTACCGCGCCTCCCGTGGCTACGGTCGCGACTGGCGGACTGCCATTTATCGCCAAATGGGTACGCCGGAGCTGCAAGACTTGCGTGATGGCGTAAACTGGCTGGTAGAAAATGCCAATGTGGATCGTAACCGAATCGGCACCTATGGTGGCTCTTATGGCGGTTTCTTAACTTTCATGGCCATGTTTAATGCCCCGGATCTGTTCCAGGCCGGAGCGGCGTTACGCCCGGTGTCTGACTGGGCGCATTATAACCACGGTTACACCTCTAATATCCTCAATACGCCGGATGTTGATCCCATAGCTTATCGCAAAAGCTCGCCAATTTACTTTGCAGAAGGCTTGCAAAAACCGTTGCTGATCAATGCGCCGATGGTGGACAACAACGTGTTCTTTGTGGATGTGGTGCGTCTGGTGCAACGCCTGATTGAGCTGGAGAAAACCGATTTTGAAACGGCTATCTACCCGGTAGAGCCGCACGGTTTTGTGCAGCCCAGTTCGTGGCTGGATGAATATCGCCGTATTTACGGGCTATTCGAGGAAAACCTCTAGCTATTAAGTTATGCCTTGCGGCGGCTGGCTATAGCGCCCGCTGCAAGGCTGCTTCCCCACATTAAGATAAACAACAATACGCCACACACGGCGCCATATAAATGGGCATCAACAGCCACGCTGGCATTAATTAAGCTTGCCACATCCTCGCTGCTTCCCTGCAACTGTTCAAACACGAGCTTGGCTGCTACGCCAGCCAGAAGTAACCAGCCTGAGCGAACCTTACTAATAATGTCCATGCAGGCTCCCCACACAAAAATGCCGTGCAAGGCACCGGAAAGTCCCACGTACCAGATTAATTGCGGCGACAGGAAGTAGATGGCCAGGCTGGTACCCAAACCACACCAGATAAACAGTTTGATAAACGTTAACGGCCGGTAATGCTCCCCATGCAGAGCCCACAGTAAGGCCAGACCAATGAGGTTTAATAACAGGTGGTAGCCATTAGTGTGGATAAGATTACCGGTGATCAGGCGCCAGGTTTCCATGCTCTGCAACGCATAACGGTCGTAGGCGAGTAAGTCGGTCATCGACTGGCCGGCAAAAAAGAAGACAATACAGACAATGGCCAGAATTAACGGGCCAAGACTAAACTGTGGTTTTAGTGGTAGCGCAACTATCATTGGAATTTATTGTTGATCAAAAGGCTGGGGCGCTATCATAACGAAAATGCCCTACGAAGCCCAATAAAGAGTCGGAGACAATAATGAGCAATATTCTTATCGAAACCCAGGGTGCGATTACCACCATCACCTTAAACCGTCCGGAAAAGAAAAATGCCCTGACCCGGGAAATGTATCAGACCATGGCTGATGTGCTGGTTGAAGTTAACGAAACCGAGAGCTGTAAGGTGGTGGTTATTCGTGCTGAAGGTGACGTGTTCTGTGCCGGCAACGAAATCGCCGGTTTTGCTAATCATGGCGCTGAGCCTCATCTGGCAGAAACCGTCAGCTTTATGAATGCGCTACTTAACTGTAAAAAAACGGTAGTCGCCGAAGTTTCCGGCAAGGCGGTTGGCATTGGCACCACCATGCTGTTACATTGTGATTTCGTGTATACCCACGGTGAAGCCCAGTTTGTAATGCCTTTCATTAATCTGGGTCTGGTGCCGGAGTATGCATCGAGCTATATCCTGCCGCGCATGGCAGGCCGGCGTCGTGCCAGCGAATGGTTATTACTGGGTGAACCCTTTGGTGCTCAGGAAGCCTATCAGTTTGGCATGGTGACCAAAATTGTCGAACCCGAAGCCTTGCGGGACACTGTTAACAAAGTTGCCGGTAAGCTGGCCGCCAAACCTGCTTACGCTTTGCTGCAGTCAAAAGCACTAATTAATAACGAGGCAGAAGCCATTCACCAGCATATGGATGTTGAGCTGGATGTGTTTATTGAAGCCATGGGCACAGAAGCTGCGCAGGAAGCTTTTGATGCATTCCTGCACAAGCGACCAATTAACCCGGAAAAATTTAAATAAGAGGAAGATTCACTTTGAGTCGTAGTCGCACGCGCATTCTTTTTCTGGCAGGGTGCTTAACCCTGTCGTCCAGTTTTCATGCTCTGGCTCAGCAAACCCCGGCACCCCGCGAAGCGGGCGAGCCGGAAGCCGCTACCGGTTATATCGAGAAAAAAGCCCATATCAGTCATGATTACATGGTGGTTGCCGCTAACCCTTATGCCTCCTGGGCGGGTAAGAACATTATCGAACAGGGCGGTAGTGCCATCGATGCGGCCGTAGCGGTGCAGGCCATGTTAACCCTGGTAGAGCCGCAATCGTCTGGCATTGGCGGTGGCGCTTTTATGTTGTACTGGGATAACAAAGCCAAAAAGCTGCACACTTTCGACGGCCGTGAAATGGCCCCGGCCGGCGTGAATGCCTACTGGTTTATGGAACACGGTAAGCCCATGAAATGGCTGGATGCGGTGGTTGGCGGTAAGTCAGTTGGCGTACCGGGTGCACTCAAAGCGTTAGAAACGGCCCATGGCCAGTTTGGTAAGCTTGACTGGCCGGTATTGTTCCGTGATGCCATTAATACCTCTGAAGAGGGATTTAAGGTGTCCAAGCGGCTGGAAAAACTGGTCACCATGGCTGAACAATATCATAAGGGGATGAAAACCTTTCCCAGCACGGCAACCTACTTCTACCCGGCAGGCAAGCCCTTACAGGCTGGTACAACTAAAAAGAATCAGGCACTAGGCAAAACCCTGCGCAATATAGCAGAGCAAGGCGCAGACTACATGTACACCGGCGAACTGGCTGCCAAAATTGCTAAAGCTGTACAAGGCGTAGAAATAAACCCTGGTGCGTTAACCGCCGAGGACATGGCCAATTACAAAGCGATTGAGCGCAACGGCGTGTGTGGTGAGTACCGTAGCAAGCAAATCTGCGGCATGGCGCCACCCAGTTCAGGCGGCATTAACGTTTTTCAGGTACTTAAACTGCTGGAAGGCTTCGATTTATCTAAATACCCCATCGATAGCGTAGAATTCGCCAACCTGTATACTCAGGCAAGCGCCTTAGCCTACGCCGATCGTGAAAAATACGTTGCCGACAGTGACTTTACCAATCTGCCCTATGGGGCGTTGATCAACGAAGGTTACCTGCATCGCCGCGCCGAGAGCATTAAGGTTGATAAGCCCTGGCGCTTTGCCCGGCCCGGTGAACCGTTTTCTACCCAGGTCAGCCAGGGCAGCTCACTGGAACAACCCAATACCAGCCACTTTGTTATTGTTGATAAAGAGGGTAACGCGGTATCCATGACCACCAGTATCGAGTTTATGTTTGGCTCGGGCATTATGGTTGACGGCTTTCTGCTGAATAACCAGTTAACCGACTTCTCGTTCTCGCCATCGGTAAACCGCTTCCCGGTACCTAACCGTGTAGAGCCACACAAACGTCCGCGCAGTGCCATGAGTCCTACCATGGTGTTTAACGATCAGGGTGAGCTTGAAATTCTGGTGGGGTCACCGGGCGGTAGCCGCATTGTGAGCTATGTGGCGCAAACTCTGATTGGCGTGATTGACTATGGCCTGGATATCCAGCAGGCCATTAACCTGCCCAAGATCACTAATCGCAACGACTATACTGCGCTGGAAAAAGGCACACCGATTGAAGCGCTGCAGGGGCCGCTGGAAGCACTTGGCCATAAAGTAAAAGTGGTCGACCTTAACAGTGGTCTGCACGGTATTCAGGTAACCAAAAAAGGTTACGTGGGCGGCGCGGATCCACGACGTGAAGGCGTAGCGGTAGGCAAATAACACAGTGCTTTTAAGGTATGTCAGATATAAGAAAGGCCGGTAAGCATCACTTACCGGCCTTTTTATTTTTAAGCGTCAACAACCAACTCTAAAAATAAGTTAATTATCTGAGGTAATACTTACCACTTGCTGTTTGCGGCTACCAAAGAATGATGATTACCGTTCGTTGCCGGAGTCGCCGGCAAGCGACCAAAGGGTGTTGTGCGACCCGGTGACCGGAAACCACTCTGGACTCCCCGCAGCCCTTAACAGTGAACAGCGCCATTGTCCCTGGCAGAACAAACTAGACCGTCAATGACGGCACATCCTTGTGCCGCATCGACTGAATCCTCATCCATGATGATTCTTCTAGTTTGTTATGTCTGCCAGTGACAATGACAACACTGAAGAAGGGCACACATTCTGTTCTTTCTCCGACTTATATTAAGGCTCCAATACAATAGTGATGAGGTGAAGTATTTAGGATCAGTTTTTTACTATACGCTAACGGCGTTCAGTGCTTGCTCAACATCGGCGATGATGTCGTCGATGTTTTCAATGCCCACTGAAATTCGCACCAGGTCGGCGCTTACACCGGCACTGGCCAGTTCTTCTTCGTTTAACTGACGGTGCGTGGTAGTGGCCGGGTGGCAGGCCAGAGACTTAGCGTCGCCAATATTTACCAGGCGCAAAATCATCTGCAGCGCATCAATAAACTGGGCACCGGCTTCACGGCCGCCTTCTATACCAAAACTTAAGATGCCCGAGGCTTTACCGCCGGTGATCTTTTCGCAGGTGGCGCGATAGGGGCTATCGGCCAGGCCGGCATAGTTTACCCAGCTGACTTTTTCGTGATTACTCAGGTAGGCGGCCAGCTTTTCGGCGTTCTCGCAGTGGCGTTCCATGCGCAGGCACAGCGTTTCCAGCCCCTGCAGGATCTGGAAAGCATTCATCGGGCTAATTGCCGCACCGGTGTTGCGCAGTGGTACCACCCGGCACCGGCCAATATAGGCAGCAGGGCCTAACGCCTCGGTATACACTACGCCGTGGTAGGACGGATCGGGCTCGTTTAATACCGCAAAGCGTTTTTTATTAGCGGCCCAGTCAAATTTGCCGCTATCCACAATGATACCGCCCACACTGGTGCCATGACCACCGATGTACTTGGTGAGACTGTGCACCACAATATCCGCGCCCAGTTCAAAGGGGCGACACAAAACAGGCGTGGCAACGGTATTGTCGACGATTACCGGTACACCGTGTTTATGGGCAATTTCGGCCAGTTTCTGAATATCGACTACGTTACCGGCCGGGTTGCCAATAGACTCACAAAATACCGCTTTGGTGTTTTCATCAATAGCGTTGTCGAAGCCTTCGTAATCGTCGTGAGAGACCATTTTTACCTGCACGCCCTGACGCGGCAGCGTATGGGCAAACAGGTTATAAGTACCGCCGTAAAGCTGGCTGGTGCTCACGATATTGCTGCCCACTTCACAGATTGCCTGCAGGGCGTAGGTGATGGCAGCCATACCAGAAGCCAGCGCCAGCGCGCCAATACCACCTTCCATTGCCGCTACACGTTCCTCAAGGACTGCCGTAGTAGGGTTCATAATGCGCGTATAGATATTACCGGCCACTTTGAGATCAAATAAGTCAGCGCCATGCTGCGTATCGTCAAAGGTGTAGGAAGTGGTTTGATAAATCGGTACAGCCGCTGCTTTGGTAGTGGCTTCAGACTCATAGCCGTGGTGCAGTGCAATGGATTCTAATTTCATAGTGATAAATATCCTGAGGTGTCCTTTTTAAAACTCGGCCAATATCATGGTTTAAGTCATGCGTACCTGCAACAAGTATTTTACATTTGCCGGCTGATTAACTGCTTACGCTGCTGAATTCATTGATCTAAATCAGGCAGCACCCAAACCAGTACTTTGGGAGGATTGTTGCTGAAATCCACTGTACCTATGCTTGGTACCAGACACGCTTTTTCGTTCACAGAACGAGACTAAAATGAGGAAATACCCATGAAAAAATCAGTAATTTTGATGGCACTTGGTGCAGGCATGCTGGCAAACGGCCTGGCAGCAAAAGAAACTGAGTCACAGGACGTCAAAATGATCAATCTGGCCCACCAGAGTGGTTGCGTTACCTGTCACTCAATTGCCAGTGGCGGCAGTGGCCCGGCAGGCTTAAAGCCTATTGGCCCGGCCTGGCAGGACGTGGCGAAAAAATACAGTGAGGTAGAGAATGCTCAGGAGGCATTGGTAACTACCGTACTAAACGGTTCAAGCCCCTATGCCAGCCACTGGAAAGGTGAGGTAAGTGGTTTTGCGATGCCACCCAATTCAGTAGTCATTAATAAAGAACAGGCTAATGAACTGGTGGGCTGGATCCTGCACTTAGCCGATTAATCATTATCGATAGAATATTACGGTCCCGGCCAGCCCGGGATCGTAGTTATAAAAAGGGATCAGCCTGAATTTTATCGACCTTCCACTGACCGCTCACTTTCTTTAGCTCCAGTGTACGTAAATCTTCTACTTTATCGCCGTTGTACTGACCAGAAAAAAACAGCGTTACATTAGCGTTGTCGGCATATTCGGTTCGGCCAACCGACTGACTGGTTTGTGGGGTCACTTCCACCGTATCGTATTTAAGGTTAAATACGTGGCGCTGAACATTGTTCTGAGTGTGATAGCGTTTGAGGATCCGGGCCATGCGATCGGTGCTTAACTCCACCGCCCGGTCGAGGTTTTCATCTAAGTACACGCCACGAATAAACATGACTGCGGTATATTCAGGGGTATTTTCATCGAGCATGCCGTAACGGCCAATGCGCTCTTCTTTCTCGCAGGCACTTAACAACAAGACAGATAAACAGGCTAATAAAAATAAACGAATACGTAACTGCATAGATATAACCACCGGCTTCAATCAGTGCGTTACTGTAACTTTAGTCTAAGATTTTGGCAAACGGATATAAAAACGGGGCCATCAGGCCCCGTTTCTGATTGATTATAGAATAATCACTTACTGTACTTCTTCCTGATCGCCAAAGGCGCCAGCAAATAACGGGCTGGACAGGTAACGCTCGGTTCCACTGGCAAGCAGCACAACAACAATCTTGTCTTTGTTTTCAGGGCGCTCAGCAAAACGTTTGGCGGCAACCACTGCTGCACCAGAAGAAATACCCGCCAGGATACCTTCTTCTTTCATCAGACGGTGAGCCATTTCCATACACTCATCGTTGCTGACCTGTTCTACTTCGTCGACCAGATCAAGGTCGAGGTTGCCCGGGATAAACCCGGCGCCGATACCTTGAATCTTGTGTGGTCCCGGCGTCAGTTCCTCACCAGCTTTCGCCTGGGTGATAACCGGTGAATCAGTGGGTTCTACCGCTACAGAGGTAATTGCTTTACCCTGAGTGTTCTTGATGTAACGGCTAACACCGGTAATGGTGCCGCCGGTACCTACACCTGCTACAAAGGCATCCACTTTACCGTCGGTGGCTTCCCAGATTTCAGGACCGGTGGTTTTTTCGTGAATTTCCGGGTTGGCCGGGTTTTCAAACTGTTGCAGTAATACGTACTTATCCGGGTTGGAATCAACAATCTCCTGAGCCGCAGCAACGGCACCTTTCATACCTTTAGGCGCTTCGGTTAGTACCAGGTTAGCACCCAGTGCTTTAAGCAGCTTACGACGTTCCAGGCTCATACTTGAAGGCATGGTCAGGGTGATTTTATAACCACGGGCAGCGGCTACGAAAGCCAGCGCAATACCGGTGTTACCACTGGTTGGCTCTACAATTTCTTTGCCCTCGGTTAACACACCGCGTTTTTCGGCATCCCAAATCATGTTAGCGCCGATACGGCACTTAACCGAGAAGCTTGGATTACGGGATTCAATTTTTGCGTATACATTACCGCCAGTTACGCGCTTTAGCTTCACGAGTGGCGTATTACCGATGGCCAGTGAATTATCTTCAAATACTTGCATGGTTATTCCTTTTGTTTGTCTTGGCTCCAGCGCGCTTGTGTTCAGGCTGACAAATCTCACAGAGATTATAGGTGGAGCTTCTTTGGTTACCCTTATATCATTGTTATTAAGTCATAAAATGCAAAGTGATTTTTGCTATATGATATGGTTATTTTAATGGTTAAGCGAAATAAGGATCCTGATGGCATTTCAAGGCACCGACAGTTATATCGCCAGCGATGACCTGCAACTGGCAGTGAATGCGGCAATTACCCTCGAACGACCCCTGTTAATTAAAGGCGAGCCGGGCACGGGCAAAACCTTGCTGGCCGAGGAACTGGCAGCCAGCCTGGGCACCGATTTAATTCAGTGGCACATCAAATCTACCACCAAAGCACAGCAGGGCCTGTACGAATATGATGCGGTATCGCGCCTGCGTGACTCGCAGTTAGGCGATGATCGGGTTCACGATATCAGCAATTACATCGTAAAAGGCAAATTATGGGAGGCCTTCGTGGCCGAAAAACGTCCGGTATTGCTGATTGATGAAATTGACAAGGCCGATATCGAGTTTCCTAACGACCTGCTGCTTGAATTGGATAAGATGGAATTCTACGTGTATGAAACCCAGCAGCGTATTAAAGCGGACATCCGGCCCATTGTGGTGATTACCTCCAATAACGAAAAAGAACTGCCTGACGCGTTTCTGCGGCGTTGTTTCTTCCATTACATTAAGTTTCCGACCCCAGACGAAATGCGCCAGATTGTGGAAGTGCATTTTCCGAAGATTAAATCACGTCTGTTAGAGGAAGCGTTAACGTCGTTCTTTAAACTGCGGGATGTTCCGGGCCTTAAGAAAAAGCCGTCTACCTCAGAGTTGATTGACTGGCTCAAATTGCTGGTGGCAGAAGATATTCCGCCCGAGGCTTTGCAGGATAAAGAGGGTAAAACCAGTATACCGCCGCTGTATGGCGCATTGCTTAAAAACGAGCAGGATATTCACTTGTTCGAAAAACTGGTCTTTATGGCACGTCGCTAATGTTGGTTGATTTCTTTTTTACGCTCAGACGTTACGGGGTAAAAACCAGCCTGCGCGAGCTGCTGGATTTAATCCGGGCACTGGAGCAACAGGTTATCTTTGCCGATGTGGCAGCCTTTTATCATTTGGCGCGTATTACGCTGGTTAAGGATGAGTCACAGTTCGATAAGTACGACCGCGCATTTGCCAGCTATTTTGAAGGGGTTGAAGCCATCGATTTGTTTGGCGATACCATCGATGAAGAGTGGTTGCGCAAAGAATTTGAAAAACGTTTATCAGCCGAAGAGCGCGAAAAGTTACGCCAGGAAGGTGGCCTCGATGAGCTGATGAAAAAGCTTCGTGAACGGCTCGACGAACAGAAAAAACGCCACGCCGGCGGGAATAAATGGGTTGGCACCGGTGGTACCAGCCCGTTTGGTGCCTATGGCGATAACCCGGAGGGCGTGCGTATCGGTCAAGACGGAAATCGCCGTTTTTCAGCCGTAAAGGTCTGGGACAAAAGGGAATTCAAGAATCTTGATGGCAATGCTGAGCTGGGTACGCGTAACCTTAAAATGGCCCTTCGCAAGTTACGCGAGTTCGCCCGCGGTGCAGCCAGCGAGGAATTAGACATCTCCTCCACCATTTCCAACACGGCAAAACAGGGTGGCCTGCTCGATATCCATATGCGCCCGGAGCGGCACAACGCCGTTAAGGTATTAATGTTCTTTGATATTGGCGGTTCCATGGACAGTTATATCAAAGGCGTTGAGGAATTGTTCTCGGCCGTTCACGCCGAGTTTAAATACCTTGATTACTATTATTTTCACAACTGTGTGTATGAATCGGTGTGGAAAGATAATGCCCGGCGCGATAATGAGCGCATGGAAGTGTGGGATGTCATTCATAAATACGGCCCCGACTGCAAGGTGATTTTTGTGGGTGATGCCACCATGGGGCCTTACGAGATTGCTTATCCCGGCGGTAGCGTTGAACACTGGAATGAAGAGCCGGGTGCGACCTGGTTAAACCGGATTACCAGTCATTTTAGTCACTGCATCTGGCTCAACCCGAAGCCGCAGCAATACTGGGAATATTATCAGTCTGTGGCACTGATTAAGGAATTAATGGCAGATAAGATGTTTCCGTTAACCTTACAGGGCTTATCCGACGGCATTTCGGCATTACAAAAAAAGTAACAATTTGAATTTTGCTCAACGCGGTAATAAGAGTATAAATAGAATAACAATAACAGGGAATTCGTGACATGACCGTCGAAGCATCAGAGCCATTACCTGATACCACCAAGCAGCAAACCGAAGTGCCGGAGTCGTTGAGCGCTAAGGAAACCCGCGAAATTGTAACGCCATATGCGTTTGGGGTAGCCGATGAACTGCTCGGGCAGCCACTGGCATCGCCTATGCGGCGTTTGATTGCCCAATGTATAGATGTTTCCCTGGTCGTGTTGCTAAGTACGGCTCACGCGCTGGTACTTGCCTTTTTTGTTGCGATTACGTTTTTCCGGGCCGGTAAACACCTGGCAGAAGGCGAGAAAAAACGTAGTTTTGCCCGTAAGATGCTACGCTTGAGTGCGGCCTGCTTATTGTTTTTAGTAACTTTTGTGCTGGTGGATGGCTATAACACCGCACCGAAAATAAAAGAGATTTCCCGCGACTCAGCGCTGGCTTCTTCGGTCCTCAATGTGGCCCAAAAATTTGCCTGGCAGAGCTGCGAGGGCGAATTTAGCTGCTATGGTGAAGTGGCTGCCGGTTTTGGTGAAGCTTTCGCTAGTACCGGTGACACAGAGCAGGAGGCCGTAGAGGAGTTTGATGCGTTTCTGGCCAATAAAGACCTCACTGAGGCACAGCAAAACCAGTTGAGAGCACTGTTTGTTAAAGAATTTAGCCAGAGTTTGGCTGCGGGCCCGGATTCAGATAGCGACACCAAGAATGATGAAGTGCAGGCGGCAATCAGGGCTGGGCTGAGCGCAGGATCAATGGGAGTAATAGACCCCGACCAGGCTGAATCACCGCCAACGCCAGAGCAGGTGCCTGAGCCAGCAGACGAACCTGTGCTAAAACTTGGCCTTGGAAAAGACAATGACACCGAAAAAACCAACAGTTTGATCAGCTGGGTAGACGGTATTATCAAAGATCTTGGCCTCGGTTTTGGTTGGGCAGCGCTGTACTACAGTGTGCTTACCGCGTGGTGGCGCGGCCATACCATTGGCAAGCGCATCATGCGCATCAAAGTTGTCAAGCTTGATGGCAGCCCGCTGAATTTATTTGAAAGTTTTGGCCGCTATGGTGGTTATACCGCCGGGCTGGCCACTGGTTTGCTCGGATTCTTACAGATTTTCTGGGATCCCAACCGTCAGACCATTCAGGATAAGATTGCTGAAACCCTGGTTTTGTATCGCCCGCCTGGCGCTATTCCTATACCACAGTTAATGAATGAACAGCCCGGTCAGGAGAAAACTTCACGGGAAACCACGTGAAGCTTTGCCTGGCATTGCTGGCCGCTGGGTCTGCCAGCCGTTACGGCGGAAACAAACTGCTGGCCCTTCATCCTGAGAGTCAGCAGCCACTGCTGGTTCATGTTATCCGGCAGTATCAGCAAGCGGGCCTGAGCGATATCGTGGTGCTGACCGGCTTTTGGCATGATGCCATTGTTCATGCTTTGCCCCACGGCGTTAAACATCAGTTTGTTAAGCAATGGGAAGAAGGCATGGCCGCCAGTGTGCGCGCCGCGGCAGCGCTGGATTTGAGCAGTTACGATGGACTAATAATTGGACTTGGCGATCAGGCCGGTATCAGTGCAGGATTAATCAGCTCACTGAAAACAGACTACGCCAGCAAACCGGTTATCACGGCTACAGACTGCCAGGGGATCATTGGCCCGCCAGTTATATTTCCGCCCCAATCACTCACTGTACTAAACCAGTTACAAGGCGATAGCGGAGCAGGTAAGTACCTCAGAAAGCTGGCGTTAGTGTCTCCCGACAGTATTCAGACCAAGCGAATTAACACGTTGACCGACATCGATTATCCGGCTGATTGGCATAAACTCGATTGATTTATCAGAACCCAGCCCTATATCTGGATAATGAATCAAGCCAAATCAAACTACGCCTTAAGCTCAGCCATCGTGCCGGTGGTAATAGCCGTTGCGCTGCTCTGGGTAATCCAGTCGGCAGGGGTATTATTTGAGCTGCCGTTAAATGTGCTGGGTGTTATCCCGCATGACTGGAGTCGGTTGTATGGGGTAGTCACTTCAGCACTGGTCCATGGCTCCTATGAACATCTGTTTAATAACACGCTGCCGCTTATAGTACTGGGTGCGATGCTGCGCTACGGTTACCCCAATTCCCGGTTAAAGGTACTGCTATTTGCCTGGATAGGTTCGGGGCTGGGCGTATGGTTGTTTGGCCGGGAATCGGTACATCTGGGCGCCAGTGGCGTAAGCCACGGCTTGTTCTTCTTTCTATTTACGGTGAGCTTGCTACGCAAAGACAAGCGTTCAGTAGCGCTGATGATGATCGCCTTTTTTATGTACGGCGGCATGATCATGTCGATTTTTCCCCGCGATCCCGGCATTTCTTACGAAGCCCATTTCTTCGGCGCATTAGGTGGCGTGGTAGCAGCCCTGATATTCTGGCGCCAGGACCCTAAGCTGGCCGAAAAACACTATCAGTGGCAGGATGAAGAGCCTGAGCGGGATGATCCGGTTATTGGCGATTTATGGCGTCAGGCGCGCTATCCTGAGGGGCCGGCAGAGCCGGGTAAGCCAGACTCTGAAGCTGAAGCGAAAGGCCGGGCAGGGCATGAAGCGACGTATCACAACATCGACCGCCACGGCCATCACCACTATCACTAACTCACTGCCACTAACTTACTGCGGCCACACTCAGGCCAAAGTAGTCGCTGATCCCGGCGAGGATGTTGGTAGTGGCCAACGAGGCCAGGATAAACCCCATCACGCGGCTGATAATACTGGCACCGGCACTGCCAATAAGCCTCATAATCACTGTCGATGTCAGCATGAGTACCAGTGTAATTAACAGCACAATCATCATCATGGCGGCAGTTTGTGCCTGTTCCCACAACGTATATACGTTATTTTTGGTTAGTAACACGGCGGCCAGCATGGCACCAGGGCTGGCAATAGAGGGAACGGCAATGGGAAAAACCGCCGTTTCCCTGATGGTGGCGGCCATTTTTATTTCCTGTTCTGGTTTGCTTTCACCAAAAATCATGGTCAGCGCAAACAGAAACAGCACTATACCGCCGGCTACCTGAAATGCCGCTAAGGGTATATGCATGGCCGTTAGGATGATTTCGCCAGCGACGATAAAAAACAACAGAATAATGCTGGAAGTAAGAAACGCCATGAGCGCAATGAACCGGCGTTGCTTTACAGTATGCTGTTTGGTGGCAGCAATAAATACCGGCAGGGTACCGATAGGATCAATAACCGCAAAAAAGTAGATGAGAACCGGGATAAAATCGATCATAAATTATAACCAGCGCGGTACCAGGTTTTGGTAAGCCAGATAACGGTTTTTGTAGCGGGCATTTAAAAAATCTTCCTCTAAATGAGTTTGCTGGCGCAGCGCTGCCAGTCCAACCAGCAGGCAAACCAGGCTAAACAGGCAGGGTAATGCCAGAAAAAAACCAACCTGTGCAATGGCAACGCCGATGTAGCCCGGATTACGACTGATACTATATAAACCATGCTCAATGAGTTCATGATTAGCATTGTTTACAATGCCGCTGCGCCATTGGTTACCCAGCGAGAAATTAGCCCCTACAGCAATACCAAACCCGAGCAAAAGAAATGCTGCACCAGTCCATTGTAGCGGTTGCAGAAGCAGCCATTCGAAGGGCAATAAATAATTAAATGCCGGTGGGTAAAAAGCAATAATCACCGATACCAGCCAGATGGTGGCGCGAAAAACTCTGAATGCCAGGTGATTCCACCAATGGCAACTGTAAGTGGGCCCCATAGTAACAACGGGTTGGTGCGTGCGCTTTTTATACAGAATGAGTGCGGTGTAAAACACGGCAACAAAGGTAAAAAAGCCTGCCAGAAAATACCGCAGCAGGAAAAGATCTTCCATACACCACTCCTGTGTGAACCTGTCTGTATGATTGCGTATTAATGTCAGGCGTGCAATTCCGGTTAGCCCAATGACACCTCGTTTCACCTTAAGCCGGTGCGGACTCGAGCCTTTTTTGCACAATGTACAGCCGATAGCCGAGCATGACAGCGGCGCTGGTTAGCCCGGCAATAATTCCAATCCAGAAGCCATCGGCCGCCAGGGGGGCGTTGCTGAGCCAGTCTGTGCGACCTAAAATAACCCCAATGGGTAGCCCAATCAGCCAGTAAGCACAAAATGTAATATAGAACATAGCGGTGGTGTCTTTGTAACCCCGCAGAACGTTGGCCGAAATCACCTGAATAGCGTCGGAGAACTGGAACAGCGCCGCGTAGATTAACAGTTGGGATGAGATGGCAATTACTGCTTCGTTATTGGTATAAAGACTGATAATCAGTCCTTTGGCCAACAGGGTAAAGGTGGCGGTTAAACAGGCTACGCTCAGGCCTATCACCATAGCACTTTTTACTGCCACGCGCGCCTGGCGAATCCGGTGCTGGCCCAGCCGGTAACTGACCCGAATAGAAATAGCCATGCCCATGCTGAGCGGAAACATAAACATCAGTGCTGAAAAGTTTAACGCAATTTGATGAGCCGCGACGATATTGGCGCCAAATGGGGCCAGTAACAGAGCAATTACCGCAAATAAGGTGACTTCAAACAGCACCGTCATGGCGATAGGCAGACCAAGCCGAAACGTTTGTGAGATGGTACGCCAGTGCGGTTTATGCCAGAGCAGAAATAACTGGTAACGGCGCAAGCGGGGTGCCAGAGTAATGTAAATTATGGTGGCAATGGCCATTGCCACAAACACCAGCGCTGTGGCAACACCACATCCTGCGCCGCCCATAGCCTCGATACCTAAACCGCCGTAAACAAACAGGAAGTTGCCGGCGATATTTACCGCCAGACCAATTACCGTAATGATCATGCTGGGTTTAGTATGGCCCAGCGCTTCACAGTAATTACGTGACCATTGGTACAGCGCAAAGGCCGGAAACGCCAGAAACACGTAATACACATACTCGGCCGTGATCCCGGCAAGGTTAGCTTCCATGGGAAACAAACTCACAATGCTACTGGCGTAAAATGCGCCAAAGAAAGGCACAATACTTACCAGTAACAGCAGATAGCCGGCTTGTTGGGTGGCGTTAGCCACATCATCAACGCTTTTAGCACCCTGTAAGCGGGCGATGAGCGGTGGGATCGCCAGTGCAATGCCCTGGATAAAACTCATAATCGGGATAGAAATACTGAATCCCAGGGCTACCGCAGCCATGTCTACGGCGCTGTAGCGCCCGGCGATAATTGTATCGCTAACGCCCATCAGCATTTGCGTAATTTGCGCAATCAGTAACGGCCAGGCCAGCTTAATAAGGCGGCGGCTTTCCAGCGCCGTGCGTGGTGATATTACCATCATCAACCCAGCTTACCGGCAACAGAAAAAGGTTGAATTTCTACCCAGTCGCCAGCTTTCAGCCCATCAGCTTCGGCTGGGATCAGCATATAGCAGTTAGCCTGGCTAAAGCTGGTCATCACCCCGGAACTTTGTTTGGCCAGTGGCGAAACGATAAGTGTGCCGGCTTCATTCTGGCTGAAAACAGCACGCTGAAAATCCAGGCGGCCAGCGCGACGTTTAATGTCGCGGGATACCTGCGCCTTGAGGGTAAGGCGATGACCGTTATCCAGACCGGCTTCGCCCTGCAAATGGCGGATCATCGGTACCACTAACTGTTCGGTAGTAACGCAAGCCGAAACCGGATTACCCGGCAGGCCGCAGAACACCGCATTGCCTAAGCGGCCAAAGGCAAAGGGTTTACCCGGTTTGATGGCGACTTTCCAAAAGCCAATTTCGCCGAGCTCATCAAGCACAGGTTTTACAAAATCCGCATCGCCTACCGAAACACCACCGCTAGAGACGATCACGTCACAGGTTTGCTGAGCCTCCTGTAGAACCTGCTTCAGGATTTCCGGCTTATCTGCCACGATCCCCAGGTTGTTAATTTGTACCTGCCAGTTTTGCAACAAAGCGGCTACACCAGTGCGGTTAGACTCGTAAATCTGGCCGGTAGCAAGTGGTTTACCGGCTTCGACTAATTCATCGCCGGTGGCAAGCAGGCCTATAGTAAGCTGGCGATACACGTTTACTGTGGCGAGGCCTAGTGAGCTTAATAACATGGTATCGGTGGCTGTTAAGCGATGCCCGGCATCAAACAGCTGGTCGCCCCGGGCGATATCGCTGCCGGTCTCGCGAATATTCGCCAGTTCTGCGGTATCGGTGTGCAGCGTAATAGTATCGTCTTCACGACTGACATTTTCCTGGATGACCACTGCATCACAATCGGCCGGAATTGGGGCGCCGGTCATAATACGCACACACTGGCCGGCTAACACTGATGGTGCCTGACTGTCACCAGCAAAAACGGTACCGACCACCTTAAGCGTATTGCTCGCCTGACCATCGCTACTTTTAAGCGCGTAACCATCCATTGCCGAGTTATTGCAGGGCGGCACGTTAAGTGAAGCAATCACAGGCGTGGCCAGTACCCGGCCAACGGCCGCTTTTACATCTGCTTTTTCGCTTACGCTGACCGGCTGCGTGTGACTGAGCATAGCAGCGATTGCATCGGATAAAGATAACCAGGGAGAATTAGACATAAGGCACTGACTCAACAAAATTTGCTGCGGAGTATAGCACTATCACGCGCGACTTTTACATGCCTGCTATCCCAGGCTTTCACCCGTTTGCAGAGTGGTTATACCATTTGCTAATCATGGCCAGAATTTCAGCTTCTTTAAAGGGCTTGCTTAAATGGTCGTTCATGCCTGACGCCAGGGCTTTTTGCTTGTCTTCGAACATGGCGGCGGCGGTGAGGGCGACGATTGGCACCACAATGCCCAACTGACGGATTTCTCGGGTTGCGGTATAACCGTCCATCACTGGCATCTGAATATCCATCAGGACGATATCGAAGGCGCTATTGCGTACCTGTTCGACCGCCTCCAGACCGTTATTGGCCAGGGTGATTTTCATGCCCAGGCCACTAAGCTGTTCTTTAATGACTTCCTGATTAATCAGGTTGTCTTCTACCACCAGAATGTTGGCAGGCCCCGGCAGTTCGACTTGTGGGGTGCTACTGGCGAGGTTCTGATAATGCGCCCGTTGTTCGGTAGTAGCTACGGTAACCGGTACCTTAAAGGTAAATTCAGAACCTTTGCCTAATTCACTGTTGACATGTAACTCACCGCCCATGGCGGTGGTCAGGCGATGACTGATGGTCATTCCCAGCCCTGAGCCGCCATATACCCGGCTGGTGGAGGAATCGGCCTGAGTAAAGGCCTCAAATAATACTGCCTGTAATTCCGGGCTCATCCCGATACCCGAGTCCTGTACATGCCAGCAAAGCAGGTTTTTACCGTTACTGTCTTCCTGTTGCTCGACCATCAGGGTAACGCTTCCCTCGTGGGTAAACTTAATGGCATTACTTAGCAGGTTGGCCAGTACCTGTTTAATACGCAGAGAATCGCCCACAAAGTACGCCTGGGAGATCTTGCCAAAGCGGCAGGAGAAACTAAGCCCTTTGCTTTCGGCCTGACCACGGAATAAATCATCGAGCTGACCGACGATTTCACGCAGCGAGAAAGTGACCGACTCGAGATTCATTTTATTGGCTTCGATTTTTGAGAAATCGAGAATATCGTTGATGATACTCAGCAGCAGTTCACCGGCCTGATGGATTTTGCTAAACCGGTCTTTTGCCTGATCCGGCGTGTGATCCTTAAGGCCAAGCCGGCTAAGGCCCAGAATGGCATTCATTGGCGTTCTGATCTCATGACTCATGTTGGCCAGAAACTCACTTTTTGCCCGGTTAGATTTCTCGGCCTGTTGCATGGCTTCGTTCTGTCGTTGTTCTGAAAGCACCAGGCGCTGGTTAGTGAGCGAGAGCTCCTTGGTGCGTTTGTCTACCTCAAATTCTATTTCATCGGTATAGCCGGCAACAATGATCATAAACCAACCGAGCAGACCAGCAAATAAAGTGGCACTGGCAAGTAACAGATGTACTCCCCAGGGCTGATAGATAAAGATACTTTCGTTGGCGATATACAATACCCAGCTTCTGGCCCCCAGTGATATTTCGTAGCGGTTGAGCAAGGGGAATTCGTCCCTAAGCTTTTGCTCATCAATACTGGAGGAAGATAAACGCTGTTGCTGGGCCGGGCTCAGGTTTTTACTGTACAGGATACCGGACTCATTACCAGCCATGGGATCCATCAACAAAATAGCGTGGTTGTTTTCTGCCTTGCTAAAAGCCAGTGACGCCAGATCCTGAGCGCGAATAACGCCGGTGGCATAACCGTTTTGAAAGGTACTTTGCTGATCGGATTTAACCGGCAGGAAAAGCAGTACTCCAGCTTGCTGGCTATCGGCCTGTACCAGCATGATAGGGGTAGTGGGGTAGATTTGTTCGGTTTGCCAGGCAACCTTTAAGGCTTCCTGGCGGGACGCCTGCGAATACACATCATAACCAAGGGCTTTAACGTTGTCTGCAAAGGGTTCAATAAAGGCCACCACAACGTGCAAAGGACGCGGCGTAAAGGGGATGATCTCACCGTTAGCATCACGCTCTGTGATGGTAAATTCGAGACTGGCGTTCTCTGTCGCATAGCTTCGTTGAAGCTGAGACTGGAGTTGGTGCACGTTATCGCCGGTTACCCGGATGTTCCATGACAGCCCTTGTAAAACCGGGTTTTCATCAAGAATTCTGGCGGTAAAGCGGCGAAATTGCGTAGGCGTTAGATTGGGTTCGGCTTTTACCAGGCCGGCAACCGAATAAAGAATGTTTGTAGCGTTACTAACACTGGCCTCAAGATTGTTGGCCAGGGTACTGGCATCGTTATTAAACTCGGCGGTCTGCTTATTGCGTTCTTCGTTTATGGCCAGTGTGCATAATACGGCAGCAGACAGTGTAAATCCGGCCAGAGAAGTAATAGTAAAGCGACTGCGGGGAAAAGGCGTAACCGCAAGGCGGGGAAACAAGGATAACAGCCAGGGCAGGGTGAAAATAATTCCTATGGCATCGCCCGTCCACCAGCTTAGCCAGGTAGATAACAGGTTTTCCTCGCTGATAATGCCTTGTTGCAGCAGCAACATGACGCTTAAGGTACAGCCTACCAGCGTGCTCAGCACTGCTGTAACAAACAGGAATCGGAAAATTACTGCTGGCTTGCGATAGGTCATGGGTAACCCCACAAACCGCCGAACAAGCAGATAGCCAACGTGGGCCTGTAGTGTGGCATACAGTGCCAGGAGAAGCGGTATCAGCCAGTCGCTGATTTCAGTACCAGTGCTTAATCGAACATACAGACTGATACTCAATGATCCAATAAAAACCCCTGGTAATGCCCGTTGGCCGAATGCCAGAACTGCAGCCAAAGCAAGGCCTGCTGCCGGCCATATGATAGTAGCCAGACCCGGAGGAACTGCCATTAGCTGTCCGATATACCCCAGCACAAAATAGGCAACGGCGGTAATTAAAATAACTTCAACAGTAAGCCAGCGTTGTCGGATGGTTTTGGCGGATGTCTGCATAGGCCTCGTTGGCTAATAGTGGCTGATTAGCAAAGGTAACAGCAAAGTGCATGATTTAGAGTCTAACAGATATGTGTAGGTTAGCTATGCGCGAAGAGATTTATTTTGGGGAAACCAACCATTTGCGGGATTTCGACAGGAAACAGGTGCCTGCCCTGGGCAGGCACCTGTTTAACTAACGCTAAGTTAACGTAACCAGTACATGGCAGCGCTGGTACCTAACAGCATTTCAAGACCATTATCGCCCATTCGGGTGCGCATGCTCTGCCGGGTTGGCTGACCAACAAGCTGAGTGCCAGACCAGATTTTAAAACCGTTGTGGTCAAACTTAGCGACCCGGTTTACATCACTGGCGTTGTAAGTTTCGCCTTCTTCCTGAACGGCCAGGAACCAGCCTTGGTTGTTTTCGGTAGAGACATCCACTACAACATCAAGTACGGCACCAGCGGTAGTACGCTGAACTTCGGTGAGGGTATTATCGTTAAGCTCGTATACGATGATTGAGGTTTCGTCCTGATAAGACAGCTGTCTGAGATCAGAAACGCACAGTAGTTCAGGCATGCTGTCGGTGTCGTAGTTAATCAGTTCTAATCGATCACAACGCTGATCAATAAAGCTCTGCTCAGCAAACGACGAACTGGTGCGGGTTAACAGCGACAGTCGCTCACCATAACTGACAATTGCGACGTTTTGCGTGCCATCGTGATAAGCCGTGAAATCAGAGATATAGTTGCTGAATGTATAACTGGCCAGTAACAGCTGATTTTGAACATCCACTGCTTTTATCTGATTACTGTCTTCGTAAACCAGATCGTCGTAGCCATCGTTGTTCATATCGATAGCCCTGATCACACCAATGTCGCTGTCGTAATCACCGGCATTAGACCATTGCACCGTACCATCGTGTAGCTGAATAACCGAAATGGCACCATCGTAGGTCTCTGTAGTAGGGACAAAAATATCGCCGGCACCATCGTTATTGTAGTCAGCGGTAACGGCGCTGGTGCTGTTATCCCAGTTACTGGATAATTCGCCACCCACTGCCGTAACGCCGTTGGTGTCCATGGTAAGGATGCGGCCGCCTTCGTAACCACTTTGCGAACTGGGAACGAAAAAGACAGCCCGCTCATCGCCTGGCAACAGATCGGCCCAACCGGCAGCAGTGAAGTAATCGAGCTCGACGGCTGTGCGCAGCTGATTAGTAGTGGGAATGCCGTTAGTGACATCTGCAGAGGCCAAAATGTCTTCGCCCGTGGAGGTGGTTCCGGAAGACCAGAACAATTCCAGTGCGCCGTCATTATCGGCATCACCGGCGGTGAGCGATACCGCGCTATGGGCAAGCATATCGATACTCCAGTCGTTGACCAGTGAACCGCCATTCAGTGAGTAAGCGGAGATGTTACCCCACTGACAATCAGCGGTAAGGAGCTCGTCCCGGTTGTCCTGGTCGATGTCGTAGCTGATCAGATCGCAGATATTCAAATCGTCGATGGCGGCTAACTGCGAACGGTCTCTGGCATCGTAGACAGTCACTGCTCCCCATCTGCTTGCGCCAAAGATTTCGGCGACGCCGTCGCCATTGATGTCGCCGGCAGCCACGTGCTCGCTACCAAAGCCCGAGCCGTTGTACCACTGGTTTTCACCACTATTGAGGTCGTAAACCAGGCCGGTATTGACAATAAGCTCCATAGCGCCATCGTTATCCACGTTGGCTACCGCAAAATCATCGGCACCATCAAGATCGAAGGTAAACAGCGGTGTAGCAGGGGATGCAAAAGACAGTATATCGAGTTGGCGACCCGCATCGCTGTAATCGTCGTCACCAGAAAGGATAAACAACTCAGGAATACTATCGCCATCGATATCTGCCAGACGCGCCGCTATAACATAGCGGTTGTTGTTACTATAAACCGGACTGGCCGAACCGTTCAGATCGGTGATAGTGCTTACGCCATGGGCGGTAGCTACCACAATATCAGCTTTACCATCATCATTAATGTCGCCGGCCATAACATTTTTGATAGCGCCGGCTACGCCAATTTCGCCACCATACATCCAGCTCTGTTCGTAGCTGTTGGTATTGACCTTAATGATTGAAATACCCCGTGACGAATCGGTTGTCAGCAGCTCATTGTTGCCGTCGCCATCGAAGTCGGCCACCCATAGGGAGTCGTTGCTGTAAGGCACTTCAATGCCACTGCGCACAAGCATATTGGTGTTATCTGATGTGGCTTCAATACTGACACTGTGGGTGTCGGTATTGCTGCTGTCGGGCCATCCAAAGGTGAATTTATAACGCTGTTGCGGAAACAGGAAGTTATCCGGCACGTCCCAGGTGATTAATCCGTTTTCGTCAATACTGGCGTTTGCCGGGCCGGCAACGAGCGAAGCATTAGAAGAAGAGTCCCGTACATCCGGGTCAACAATACGCGCCGAGAACTGCACCTGTGAGCCGGCTCTCACTGTTTCGGGAACATTTTGCAGTTCAACCTGGGCCGGTGAGTCGCCCACCTCAAAAGAGGTAAGGGAGCCCTGAATGCGGTTAGCACCATCAGACACCACCATGGCAACTTCCAGTATGTCGTTGTGTACTACTAAACCAGCCGGCAGGACAGTGCTGTGTTGATCTTCTACCAGCACACCATTTATGTACCAGTTGTAGGTAATATCCAGCTCGTCCTCCGGTGTGTCCGGATCGTAATAATAGCCCGGTGACACCTCTACGGGCGTTGTTGCAAGCACTTCATAGAAATACCAATCTACACCATAAACCTGAGGCGGGCGTGACAGAATATCCAGGCTGACAAGCTCTGTGCCGGATAAGTCATCGAACATTAACGCATACCAGGACGCTAAATAAGTACCCGTATCCATGGTGCCGTCGTTATCGGCATCTTTATTGATCAACAAGTGACTGTCCTGAACCTGGACAGTAACGGTTGAGTCGGCAACGAGGGTCAATAGCCCATCATAGCTATTTGGTGGCAGTCCATCGTTGGATGCAAATACCAGATTAACCTTACCGGCATCGCTGAAGAACAGGTCACCTGATAGATCAAAACTTATCTCACCGGTGTTAAAGGAATAGGAAATATCAGACTGGGAATCCATCCGCATTGACACTTCACCCATATCAAAAGTGAGATACTGGGTGGTTTCAACCACATAACTGGTGTTTGTTTCTCTTTCGCGGTGAGTTTGAGTGCCATAAATTGCTACTGACTGACCCTCAAAATTCCAGCTTAATCCGCCAAAGTTAACAGTATAAGCCACTTCCTGATCGCTCAGAGCGGTAACCGTTACGGCAACAGAGCCGGACATTACCCAGTTGTATTCGTTTTCACAGTTATTGTAGCGAAGTGTTAAGTTGCCTAAAAAGTCATTATCGACTTTACCATCATAAGTAACCGTTCCGCCGTTATTGCACATAAACGTCGCATTTACACTGCCATCACTACCGACTTCAGACGTAAAATCTTCATCGGCAATCGATGGAATATTGACTGGCGTTTGATCTATCTCACCAAACATATCCAGCACGACTCGCTGGATAAATTCAGGCTTGAGCTCGGCATCGGTGGTTTGGCCGGTGTAATAACTATTAGCCAGTGAGCGTCCGGCATTATTAAGCTGGGTGGCTGAATAATCCTTTGCGTTAGCAATAATTTGGGTAGGTGTTGGTGCTGGTGGCTGGCTGGTACCCGGACCACCGGAATCAGAACCTCCGCCACCACCGCAGGCAGCCAGAATCATTGACGCGCCGGCAACGGCAAGGTGCTTGGTATAATTGAACATTTTACGTCCCTGAGTAAAAATCATTGCCGAAGGGGGTACGGCAACACTGCAGGGAAGAAATTATAAGATTTTGCTACTGGTTGCAATTACGGTGTAATAAATATTTACCCGCCGTTGGAAACAGTTAACTAACTACCAAGGTTGAAGAAAACTCCAACTGCCAGCTCGACCCACAGATAAAGAAATGCGAGCAACACGAGACTGGCTGTAATAAATCGTGCCGGGCGTTTTATATTTCTGAACGTAATCAGTAAGGCACTACCGGTAACAAATAGCAGACTGCCCATTACGATGAAATCTGATACCGACCAATTGACCTGTGCAGTAAACAGGCCCGCAATAAAAGGGATGAGCAATAAACCCAGCGTAGCCGCGGCGACATGTTTAAATGATTGCAGAGTTGAAAGGCTTAAAGTAAACGTGCTCATTATGGTCTCCCGAATTACCAGTCATTAACTTATAGCAAAATAATGCTAATGCCTACAGATTAGGACATTATGGCATGCAGAGGGTGTACAATTAGGTTGATACTTCATTGACATTTTGATGAAAAATAGTACTTTAGTTGTAGTGAAAGTAACTTGAAGCCAGGAAGGCGGGTTTGTTAAACAAACTAAAGTTGTTGTCTTTATCTCCTTATCCACAGCTCTACCAGTTAATACTCTGGCTTTGGGCTGGTTTGTCGGTTTTTATCATTATTGCTTTTGTGCGCTTTCTCTCCCTGGCAGACGAAAACAATGTGACCTCAATCCACTTTGATGAACTGATACAAATACTCACTCAACTTGACGTGATTAGTATGTTAGCGCTGCCAGACTTTTGGCAAATCAGTCTATCAGCTGAAGCTGGCAATACCGCAATGTTTCTGGGCGGTTACAGCGCCATATCACTGCTTATTTTTACTACCGGCCTATACACTTACCATAAAAACATCGAAGCGCTGAGCCGCCGGCAGGTTTTTATGTTGTTAATTTGCGCGGGCTGGGCCCACTTTTTATTGGCCAAGTGCATACTGCTGTTTAGTATCCCGGTTAAACTTACTGGGCCCATTGCGGCGGTAGGAGCACTGTCAGTGTTGTATTTTTCTCTGTTAGCGTTAATTTTTGACTCTTACCTCTGTTTACGCAGGAAGGCATTATGAGCCGCTGGATGGTACTTTTAAGCGGAGTCCTGTGCTCATTTACCAGTTATGCTGACTCTGTATGGCGACCCATCGCCACCCACGCTACGATGCTGGCCATGGTACTGTTTATTAACCTGGTTTTTCTGGGTGGTTTGTACGTGCTGTCGATCATCAAGGGTAAGCGTCATCGCGCCATACTCGAATCCCAGGCACAGGAAGCCCAGATAGACTTTTTAACCCAGGTACTTAATCGGCGGGGATTTGAGCGTCGAATAGCCGATAAACGCCAATTACAGGGTTACATCCTGATAGTGGATATTGATGACTTTAAGCGTATAAACGATGAGTATGGTCATAACTCCGGCGATTTAATCCTGCAATATGTGGCAACCCGACTAAAAGAGACACTGCGGGAAGAAGATATGATTGCCCGCTTTGGCGGCGAAGAATTTGTGATTTATGCCGCATTAAAAAATAAGCAATCGGCAGAAGAGTTATCCCGCCGCCTGGTAACCAGTATCAGCGCAAACTCGTATCAGGTACCCGGAGTAGATGAGCCCTTAAATGTCACCATAAGTGTTGGCGTGGCCAGTGTACTTGATTCACCGAATGTATCGGATGTGACATCCCGAAAAGGGGTTTTAAGCAGCGCATTTAAAATTGCCGACAGCAACCTTTATAAAGCGAAGCGTTTAGGAAAAAATCAGTCGGTGATGAATTAACCGTGGTTTGATAACACAATTTGCCAGGTTTTAATAATTAACCAAAGTGGTGTATTTCTGCTTACAAAGAAAGCAAAATCAACCAGCGTAATTACGCAATATGTTGATTATATGAGAGCTTGGTGTAATAAATAGAGCAGAATAAACACCAAGATGGCGTATTTAATTACACCATTTTTTAATCTATTAAATTGTTAAAACTACAAGCAAGGAACATCATTGGAGATCATCAAAAAAATTCTAATGTTCGATGTGTTCCCGTTCTTATGCCGGTTGATTGCATCAGGCTTATTTTTACTGGCCATCTTGGCGATCGGCTTTCCGCCAAAGAATGAACTAAATCCTTCGGCAATAACGCTGCTTGTCTTCGCGGCCTTCTTTTTCCTGCTTCCCATTGCAAAGAAAATGAGTATCGGAAAGTTGCTTACTTACGAAAAGGAGGTAGAAAAAGTAAAAGCAGATGTAAGTGAGTTCAAAACCGAAACAAGGGAGTTTCTTGGTGTCTATAGCAATATGATTACTGCTATTTCTAATACTGTAAATCAAACAGTAAATGTTCATTTGCCCGGACAAGCGGAAGCGGATAAAGCCAAGGAAGATTTAGAATCAACTATAGAAACGCCTAAAGAGTCATCCACTATCGAAGATGAAGTATATTCCTTTATTAACCAATCTGGAGGCGATATTAATTTTGCTCTAGCTCGCCTGCGGATGGAGCTTGAAAAGTCACTGCGTGATACTCTGGGTAAACGAACAGTAACGGCTGATCCTCATGCAATGAAAGATAAGTTTATGTCTGCTAGGCAACTATTCAGGCAATTTTCTGTCGAGTATCCAAAGTATAAAAATATGCACAGCTCATTCGACTATATCTTGAAGGTTTGCAATGCGGCTATTCATGGGCAACAAGTCTCTGAGAATTATGCTCACGAAGCTATATACATGGGCATAAAAATGCTTGAGGAAATAAAAAGTGTTTCAGAGTAAAGTTTTAATCGGGTAGCCGGAGGTATCTAGCCTCCAGCCCCCACAACACCCTGCATGCGGCTCCGCACAGGGCGTTTCATTTAGGATAGTGAAGCGCAATCCAACCATCACGCAGTGAATAAAGCCCTTCGG
>Ga0213831_1000432_pt1 | contig 28515 bp, 20 predicted proteins | sample SWATP12_FD_163421 | JGI IMG/M metagenome (GOLD analysis project Ga0213831, IMG submission 163421) | Coastal seawater microbial communities from Marineland, Florida, United States - SWA TP1 #2 | ecosystem: Environmental > Aquatic > Marine > Coastal | place: USA: Florida | collected 2016-08-06 | reverse complement strand
TCGTTTAATGGCCCATAGGACTAAGCGAAGTAAATGCTTTTGCTGATTGCGCTAAAATTAGCTGTTAATGGCAGCTAAAAAAGATCGTAATGCCTATTGACGAGAATGAGGCTCATATGTGTTATATGCCTTTATACACCGATGATCTATGCGCAACCTTAACGACATTAATTACTAGTACCTCATCTCGGATTTCATAGATAATTCGGTACAAGCCCTGCCTTACTCTATAGCAGTCGGATTCAGATAGTTTAATACACCCTTCTGCCCTGGGGTTTTCTCTTAGGTTTTCGATTTTCTGAAGAATTTTTGAAACGTCTTGCTTCGGTATACTCTTGAAGTCTTTCGACACGGACTTCTTAAAAGTAACACTATATTTTTCCATCTTTCTTCAGCTCATTCAGAAAATCTTCATATGACATTTCCGGCTCGGCTGCTCTATCAGAAACGGATGAAAGGTCTTCTTGATCTTCTCTCATAAGAAGTCTCACCGCTTCATCTATAAGTTCTGAAACCGACACATTTGATGAAGCCGCACGCATCTTTAACGCTTGATGAATTGTTGGTTCAAAATAAACTGTTGAACGTTTTGAAAGGTTACTCATGACAATACCTACTTTTATAACTCTACAACATTGTAGCACCATGATGTTAAAACACCATTTTTGAGATGGGCATATAACGCCCGCCTAACCCGGAATGTGTTGGCTTGGCTTTTTACGTTGTTTGCCAAAACCATGACAACAAAACATTATCGGGTTAAGGCGTTTGTTATATTCACATTACGCTACAGCGAAATTAATAGGGTGAACTTTGGCTAAATTAACGTTTTGTTTAGCTTGCCAAAGATTGTAATTGTCCTGCATTGATAGCCAACTCTCTGGACTTCTACCCAAAGCCTTAGACAATCTTAATGCCATTTCGGGAGTTATAGAACTCTGTCCCTTAAGGACTCTGTTAAGAGTTGAGGCTGAGACATCCAATTGTTTTGCGACAAATCTACAGCTGTAACCAAAAGGTTCCATATATACATCGGAAATAAATTCACCCGGATGCGGTGGATTATGCATGGTCATTAGTGATAATCCTCGTAGTTTAATATGTAGGCGTTTCCATCTTTGAATTCAAATGTGACTCGCCAATTGCCATTTACAGTTATTGACCAAATACCATCTCGATTGCCTTTTAGTTGGTGCAACTTAAATCCAGGTAAGTCGACATCTTCAATAACAGCAGCGGTATCAATAGCGGCTAGTTGCATTCTCAAACGGCGTTCATGTTTAGCTTGAATCCCAGCTTTACTTCCAGTCTCGAAGAACTTCTTCAAGCCTTTATGTTTAAATGTCTTGATCATAAGCAAAGTGTAGCGCGTTGCGCAACAGGTGTCTACTGGGAATATAGCGCTTCGATAAGAAGCGAGTTTAGGCTTGCTATACTCAGTGAGGAACGAACTCGAGCAAGCCGTGACGAGTCCTTCTTTTATCGACTTGTATGGTGTGCGTTAACTCTTAAACCACGAATGGTAAATAAACATGCCAATGAAATACCAGAAAAAAATGAAAGTAATGGAATAGGTAAGAATCTTATTTCCAGTGCTTTGTTTAGACAAATCGACATCACCCGACTCAACATTTTTTCGTTCTTTTATGGATGCGTACCCCAGGCAAACTACCCAAATAGTGATTAGTAGCGGGGCAAATATAGTCTCGTTTACTTCAAGTGCAAACATTATTGGTATCGAGAGAAACGGAACAACCCCCAATAGCAAGAACATACCTTTGTTTCACTAGGACACCTAACGAATAAGATGGACTCCCCCTACATATGCGGCATCTATGTGCCAAAGTGTAGGTGAGTTACAAACACTTGATAGTGGAGAGTCCATCATGAATTTAATTAAAACACTTGGTATCGATTTAGCCAAAAATTCTTTTAGCCTTGTTGGCATGGATAAATACGGGAAAGTGATTTTTAGAAAGACATTATCTCGTAAGAAACTACTTCCGTTTATTGCTCAACTTCATCCCTGTCTCATTGCCATGGAGGCTTGCAGTGGCGCACATTATTGGGCGCGGGAATTCAAATCTATCGGTCACCAAGTCGCGATTATCGCCGCTAAGTTCATCGAACCTTTTCGTAAAGGCGGCAAAAACGATAATAACGATGCTGAAGCTATATGTGAAGCGGCAACCCGTCCTAATATCTGGCATGTCCCGGTTAAAACCGCGGAGCAGCAAGCCATCATGACTTTGCACCGCGTTCGACAAAGCCTCATCAAAGAAAGAACCGCTATGATTAACCAAATTCGAGGATTATCAGCCGAGTTTGGTATCACTATCCCTCAGGGTCGCTACAGTCTCCAAGACAAAATTCAGAGTATCCTAGAGGACGCTGACAATAAACTACCTACCATCGCCCGACAGATGATAAACGATTTATGGCAACGCATTAAACAAGCCAACGAACAAATTCTCAGTTATGACCGTGCGTTGGCTCAGCAAGTCCGTGAAGATACCGTCGCCCAACGCCTCATGACCATTCCTGGCGTTGGCGAGCAAATCGCCACTGCGATGTCGGCCAATGTACCCGACCCAAGACTTTTTAGAAGTAGTCGACAATTCTGTGCTTGGTTAGGTTTAGTACCACGACAATACACCACTGGCGGAAAGATACGATTAGGCAGAATCACCAAGCGCGGCGATAAATACATGCGTATGTGCCTTATTCATGGAGCCCGAGCTGTGATGGCAAACTTGGGCGATAAACGAGACAAAGTCAGTTGCTGGATTAGAGAGCTTATTGAACGCCGAGGTTATTTAAGAGCTGCCGTCGCCCTAGCCGCTCGAAATGCTAGGTTAATATGGACACTAATGATCAAACAAGAAGACTATAAAGTCGTGGCTTAACAACAACGCCAGTGAATTCACTGGCATTGTAAATAGGTTTTTAAAGAGGTACCAACCCGAGTCCTGCGAAGGCATTGATGACAATTAGAACAGACCGAGGAAACTCTAGCCTGCTTATGCGGGGTAAGTTGAAAGAACTTGTCTAACGAATAAGGCATGTTTCCAAAGCGAATACTCATCTAGGTCCGAGTGTAATACTCACTGAATAGGCCGAATGTAGAGGTGCAGTCTTATTTCTAAAAGTCAGACGTGAATTCGTTGACAATCGGGGGAGTCCATGTAGCCCGCATAAGCGGGACAAAATGCTTGGCTAAACTTTGCGACGAAGGAGCGTAAGCCAAGCGTGATACGTCCTTTTAAGCAATTTGTTATACGACGTATCTACGTTAGTCGTAGTATTAGTGGGATTGTCGCAAAATAAACGCCACCCCAGAACAACAGACCAATTAAAAAGATAAAGAATTCTTTAGGCCCGTCAAACGGGCTTTCTTGCAAGTACTTTGGATAAGTACCAAGAGTAAGAACTCTGAGAATTAATGCACCAGTCCTATAACAAATGTTGTGAATGATCATGTCGAGAACAAGAAATCGAAATATTCTCCACACAATTCCAAGTACTTCTTCGATGATAATCTATTCCTATAAAGTCGTGTAACGCCGCAATATGGGGCGTATCAAAGCTTGGCTAAAATTAGCGAAGAATGAGCGCCAGCCAAGCTTTAGACGCCCCATTCATGATTGCCTTGTTAACTACCTTGTACCACAGCTTTCGACATTAAAACTGAAACATTCGCAATTATAAAAAGGAAAAACAAATAAAAAATGTCGTATTTAGTGTATTTGTTTGACCGCGATAAAGCCGACAACTTTTTCCTAAAATAGTATTGGCCACAAAAGTTTAAAATTATTCCAAGAAATAAATTTCGAGTTTTGGCTTTTAACCCTTCTCCACTCGAATACACACAAGAATAATAAATCGAAGCAATCCAAGAAAACAAAATGTTTAGTCCCAATAACAAGAACGACGAAATTGAAACTATATAGTTTAATTGCGATTCATATGTAGGAATGAAGACCGTGGTTATGATCGCCCACACCAATGATACTGGGAGAGCCCAATTCATCCAAAAAACAATTGATGGTATATGCAACTTAGAATTTTCCAATAGGTAGCTAACAGCTAATTAGCGAGCATTTCGGGTTAAGCCGAAAAAAGAAATCATCAAAACCGTTCAATTCGCTAATTATTTTTTAATAAAGTCATGAATTTAGCAAACTGGCAAACCTATGTCTAAGTTTAAAAAATTGTAGAAAACAAGAATTGAGATATTCGTGCCTGATATTTTCTAGTCGTTTAGATTTAATTTCACATAGATTCAAAGACTTACTCCAGGTTATCCAGTTACACGTTCAGTAATCTTATTTACATAACGTGCCATTTTATTGCACTTTTGACATTTCCCACTTGTAACTGTATTTACATCCAGTACAACAAGGAAGTTAGTTTGGCAAAGTCACCATTTTTAGAAGCTGTCAGAACGGAATTAAGAACAAGACGTTACAGCCTTCGCACAGAGAAAGTTTATTTAACTTGGATTAAAGGCTTTATTCTCTTTAATGACAAACGACACCCTGCTGATATGGGAAACTTAGAGATTGAACGCTACTTAAATCATCTAGCCGTTAATCGCCAAGTAAGTGCAGCGACTCAAAATCAAGCCTTGTGCGCCATTGTTTTTTATATCGTTACATTGTTAAAAAGGATATTCAGGGATTAAGTTATTCTTTCACCAAACGTGAAAAAGCTATTCCAACGGTCTTATCTCACAGAGAAGCCAAGTCCGTAATAGATAATTTGCCTGGGGTTCACTGGCTTATTGCTTCATTACTATATGGTTGTGGGTTAAGAATAAATGAAGCTCTGAGTTTGCGAATTAAAGATTTAAATTTAGAAAATTACACTGTATTTGTGTTTAGAGGCAAAGGGAAAAAAGATAGATACTCATTATTACCTAGATCTCTCAAGTCTAAGTTACTGCGCCAAATTGAAAAAGTGAAAACAATACACAATAAAGATTTGGCAGACGGCCACGGGTTAACTTCTCTGCCTCCTGCATTGCATCGTAAATATGGGAATGCCATAAAAGACTTCTCTTGGCAGTATTTGTTTCCTTCAACGACTCGATGTCACCACCCTTATGATGGTTATATTTGCCGTCATCATCTTCACGAATCAGCGTTCAGAAAACAGCTAAGGAAAGCTACATTAGAAGCCAACATTAACAAACGAGTGAAGGCCCATACGTTTCGACACTCTTTTGCAACTCAGCTTTTGCTGAGCGGAACAGACATACGAACAGTACAAGAGCTATTAGGACATACTGATCTTCGAACTACTGAAATATACACTCATGTGATTGGAAGCCGATTTGGTCATACCGTAAGTCCTATTGATCAACAGTGAAACGCTCTACTTAGTTGTCATTAATCTGAAACGGCAACAAGTCGCCGGTTTCCGTGATCAGTTGAAATGACTTCAAATAACCAGTCTCATTTAATTCCACCAGCCCGGCCGCCGATTGACTATGCAAATGACGTTTGACGAGTTTGTCTTCATCTTTGCCAGGTAGTAACAATGGGTGATGATCTATTGATAACTTTCGCCGTTTAGTGAAAATATTTAATAAGCTGTGCTCTGAATACAGTGTCCTATCTATATAATCGAAGCACTTTAATAGAGATTGAGGAAACTCATTCTTGAAACCGCTACAGGTTAATTGCCATATTTTATCAGTGCTGGAACTAAATCGGCGTTCAGCAGAGAAACAAAATGAATAATGCACGTCGCCCGACATAATGATCACTTCGTCCGGTGCTTTGTCATGTCTCAACATGTTCATTAATTTATTCGCTGCACCACGGTGCGCCATCCAATTCTCCACGTCCACCAGCAGTTCTTTGCCAACAATCTCGCAGCCCTTTTGCACGACTTCAATGGCCTTTACGCCAAACACAGGTGCAGGCGATACGACTAATACGGAAGTTTCAGCCTGATATAGTCGTTTTTGTAACTGTTCCAGCCTTTCCCAGTCCATAAGGCCACTCGGATTTTTAAGAGACGTTTCTGAACGCCATCTGTGCGTTCGAGTATCGAGAACCACAATATTAGGTTGTGTTTCGATATGATAATGCCAATGGTTAAAGTCGAAAATATTTTGAGTTAGTTCTTCACTGGCGAAGTCTTGAACCTCGGACAATTGTTTAATTTGATCTAACAGAGGTTGCATACGTTTAGGTGCATTGCCCCACCCCTGAAATACGGCGTAAGACACCAGAGCGTCCCTTATCATATGGCGGGTAACATCGTGGTTATAAACATGATATTCCCAGTCCGCAGACAAGTTCCAATCGTCTGTCACATCATGATCGTCAAACATCATGACACACGGCATATTCGCCATCACGCGTTCGAACGTGACCAAATCGTAACTATACTGCTGTAAGATTTTTTGTTCGGATTTATAGAGTTTCTGCTCTTCTCCTAAGAAGTGTTCGCTGGCCTTGTCAACGTCTTCCATTACCATTACCCAGCAACAACTCGACCAGGTTAATAAATAACAGGCAAAAAATTCGCTCAGTTCAATTAAGTGATTATCGTGATATCTGGAAGAAATGATCTCTTCGCCGTGCCAGAACTTTTGCCAACGGCTTTGATCTTGTTTCTTAGGTAACATTGAACGACGTCGATTAATCGAATTCTGCCAGCTCATTTCTTCTTTTGTGAAAAACTCGCCCGCATGATTAGCGGTAAACAAGCCCAATTGCTTACTCAAACTCTGAACCGCGACCAGCATTGGAGCGGCGACGTCATCAGCATATATTTGATCACCCGCCATTATTAAATAATCGGGTCTGGATTGAGGGTCTTGTTTTAGCCTTATATCTATACCGACAAACGCATCACGGCTGTGATGATCGGGTTTACGGCAAGAGCCCTGAACGACAGATTTTAACTTGCTTCGATAAATAAAACCGGGATTATCTTGCCCTGGAAGTGCTAGATCTGACAAATCAACTTGCGTATCGTCCAGATATAGCTCAAAACCAATATGTTGCGCTTCAGGCCAATCAGTATCTTGAACTCTTAACGTCACTAGATGAACAAAACAACGTGCACCCAATTGGATTTCATCGCATTCTTGTCTACAGGAAACATACGCATCTCGAGATTTGAGTTTGATCTCAAGGTTAACCTGCTCAAAAGTTACAAACCATATGTTTACTTGATTTGACTCTAATCGCCTTAAAAAAGGCCCACACAAAAGGTGCTTATCTTTTTGTAACACGTACCGGTACTCTTATTTTTGTTTTGCCGGGAGATCTGACTTTAAGAAAAATACAACTATAAAGGCTAATGGGCCTAATAACAGACCTAATAAAAAACAATAACCCGGCCTGACTCGCCTTTTCCAACCTATATAAAAACAGATGAGCGCACAAATCAGGCTTATAACGAATATGATCATAGCTGAACATACCCAAAACGTTCTAGCTCTGCAATTTGCTCTTTGTTGAGGTTTATTGCATTGCCTTTGGCAAATTCACTGAGCCAGCGCGTCATTTGTTGGCTTGCGGATTGATAATAATTATCTGATTCCGGGTTAATGTAGCCATGCGCCAAATCATTCTGCCAGCAACGTGTGTTCGTTTTGTTTGTTAGTTTTTCAATTACTGGGGTTAAATCAAAATGTGCTTCACTCTCTGGGAACAGCAAGTCAACATTGCATAGCGGAACCGCATCCAGATGGTGACGAATCTGACCAGGATAAAAAGCCAAGACATGGGCCAAGCCGTAACGTTTTGCAGCGGCTGCTAGTAGCCAAGCAACTGCACCACCCGCACTAAAACCCAATACAACCTTGTTCTCTTGGGTTTCACAATTAGCCAACAAAGTTTCAACTTTTTTAAGATAGGCCTCTATCCCACCCGATTCTACAAATACTTGATACGCTTCTTTTTCCCCTTCGAACGCCATCGGTTTGTTATAGGGAGAAATAACCGTGACATTCTTATTTTTACCGACAGCATTAAGTGATTGCTGTAATGACTGAGTCCATGCGTTCTCGCCAAAAATATCCGTTAATACAATAAACTGCACCGCTAACCTCAGTCTTTAATGTCATTACTTGAGTTTACCTAAGCAGACACAAAGGTTCCAGCCTGATAATCTCGAATTGCCTGTTCAATTTCCATTTGAGTATTCATTACAAAGGGACCGTACTGTACGATTGGTTCCTCAATAGGTTCCCCTGCAAGCAACAAGTAGCAGGAGTTTTCACCCGATTCAATATCAAGGACCTCACCTTCTGCAAATGTCGCAATATGTTGGCTGTGCACGTCATGGCCGTTTACCTTAATGCTTCCTTGGTAAACATAGATAAAACCACGTGATTCATTTTTTAAGGATAGCGAATAGGCTTCTTCTTGTTGAGACTTAATATCATACATCTGCATATCAATATCAGCTCGTTCTACTGGCCCAACAGCATCAAAAGACGTTAACGAACCGGCAATAATTCTTGCCGTACAACTACCTTTTACATTAACTTCAGGTATATCTGCTGAGTTTATGTCTCGGTAGCTCGGAGCTTGCAGCTTGTCTTTAGCTGGCAAATTGATCCACAACTGAAAACCCCATAATAGTCCACTGTCCTGTTTTGGATGTTCAGAATGAATGATGCCTTTGCCTGCCGTCATGTACTGAACGCCTCCGGAGTTTATAAGGCCCTCTCCACCTGTGGAGTCTTTATGCGCCATACTACCAGACAGCATATAACTCAACGTTTCGAAACCCTTATGGGGATGCGAAGGAAACCCCGCGATATAGTCATCAGGTTGGTCGGAGCGGATTTCATCCAACATCAGAAATGGATCCACATTTCGTAACCTTGGTTGCCCTACTGCGCGAGTCAAATTTACACCTGCACCATCGCTGGTGGGCATGCCATTTAATACATTGATTATTCGTTTACTTGTCATAACAACCTCTTAAAGGAATTAGTGTGTCCTTTAAGTTTAATTTACGAATATTTGAAATAATATTGCTAAATATCGGACCTATCGTTCTAATTTTTAGAATATCTATTTTTTTTGTTACCTAAGCGCTTTTCTTAAACTATTCTTTTTTATTATTGAGAACAGTTCGTTAGGAATAATCGAATAAGAATGATGGAAAGAGAAACCTGCAGTTATATTTCCCCAGACGGCGAACGATGCAAAGAAAAAGATCTAGGCACGGGGTTTTGTTTTTGGCATGACAGAACCATAGACAAAAGTGGAATGGAACTCTCCGAACGGTTAGAAAACTACGCCGCCGCCGGTGGCTTGATGCAAGGTATTGTGCTCAAGCGCGCAAATCTAACAAACATAAATCTAGTACGTTCTGGCTCTAGCACAGGTTACGACATGCGTTACGCGGATTTATATCGCGCCGACATGCGGGGTGCACATCTATTTAATATTAATTTAGAAGGTGCGTCCCTCATGAAGGCTAAGTTGAACGACGCCAACCTTCACTGTGCAAACTTGCACGACACTAACTTACTGGGAGTTAAATTATCGGGCGCTCGGTTAGATAACGTAAAAATAGGCAGTCATGTACAGCAAGAAGCCATTGCTGTATCAGCCGACAAAAAGCGAGAGCGCGACAAAGCAACGGATCATTACGAGCAATCTGAGGAGATTTATAGAAATTTAAGAAAAGCCGCAGAGTCAGATGGTTTGCTTAACTTGGCAGGACATTGTGCTCATCGTGAACTGACGATGAGACGTAAACAATTTGCAAAGTTCTCCAAAGAAAGGATTGTTTCAAAATTTGTCGATTTATTCTGCGGTTACGGCGAAAGGCCCATGAACGTGATCTCCTTTTCCATAATGTTAATTATGTTTTGCGCCGTTTTGTTTTTCCTTTTTGGCGTACAGTCCAGTAATGGCATGATCCAACTGTCTTTTGACAAGAGCTTGTCCGAAAACCTTTCTAACTTTTTCTCAACCGTGTATTTCAGCGTCGTAACCTTTACGACCCTCGGTTATGGAGATATTCAACCGGTGGGAATATCAAGGTTAGTTGCCACTGTAGAAGCATTTGTGGGGAGTTTTGCTCTAGCACTTTACGTTGTAGTTTTTGTGAAAAAGACCACCCGTTAATGACTTAAATTAGAGCGCCTGCAATCCTGCACTGCGATCAAAAGGCATTAGATTTGAACAAAATTCATACCGCAAAGATCAACACGCTCTAGTCTTCGAAATATATTTTTCAAATTATTTTAATTTTTTTGAAACTAAATGGGCAAAACAGTTGTCATATATAACGCAATGGGTAGTGAGACTATATTCATTGTCATTCATATATTGTTCCGAACTTTCGGAGAGACCAGCAACCCCGCTGGTCTTTTTTTGCCCTAAATTTGTTAAGAGTTATCGCTTAGCACTTCTAACAAACGAGCTAAGCCAGACTTTCTTTCCGTTCTATTTGCAACGCCATACTTAATCGCAGCTCTGCTGGCACACAAAGTGAATTGCTTTTTGGCCCTTGTTAGACCGGTATAAATCAGTTCTCTATTCACCATAGTGTCAGAGTCAGGCATGACTAAAACCGCATGTTCAAACTCCGAGCCCTGACTCTTATGAACCGTCATAGCGTAAACCGTGTCGTGTGCAGGTAACCTCTGACAAAACAACTTATTAAAGCTTCCATCCGAAGATAAAAAATACGCCATCAATTGGCCAGATACAGGATCAATTAGTTCTATGCCTACATCGCCATTGTAGAGATTCAAATGATAGGCGTTTTCCGAGATCATTATCGGCCGGCCGTGATAATGCAATTCATCGTAAGTCGCTAGCCCTTTTCTAACGAGTCTATGCCTAACCTGAGCATTAATGCCATCCACGCCAAAGTCGCCTTTTCGAATACAAGTTAACAATTGTAGACGTGACAAATGCGCAAATACGCGCTGTAACATAGTGTCTTCATCAATAGTAAGATCACAAAGCTCTATCAAACCCACATAATGGTCCACGACCAATTCCAGAACTCGTGAAAAACCTTCCTGATTCCCTTCGAACCAACGAATATCGCCCCAATGCTCAAGGTTATCCATCGTCGCCAGAAAATCTTTCACAGAACCTGCTTTCGTGGCAGCAGCTAAATGACCTATCCCACTTTGGTCGTTAAAACGATAACTCTTTTTAAGCTCAGTTATAAATGGAGCGGATTGCTCTGCTTTGGTAGCAGAAATTTCTGCAAGCACATTACCTGCTTCTACAGACGCTAATTGCTCTTTGTCCCCTAACAGAATAAGCTGGCAGCGCTCAGGCAAGGCCTGAATTACCTTTGCCATTAAGCTCAAATCCACCATCGATGCTTCATCTAATATCAACACGTCTATAGCAAGTTTATTTTGCTTGTTGTGATAAAACTTATTTTGCCCTATGGGTTTAAGTAATCTGTGTATCGTCATCGCGTCTTTTGGGATCGAAGCACGAATATCACGAGATACGTTCATTTTGCTTAGAGAATTACCAATTGATTCCCCTAGCCTTTGCGCGGCTTTTCCTGTTGGCGCGCACAACTTAATATCCAGGCTGTCATTTTGTTTTGTCGTTTGATGTAAGTTGAGAAGCCCGATTAACAGTTTAATAACGGTTGTTGTCTTACCGGTTCCTGGTCCTCCACAAATGATTGAGAAACGTTTGTTGATTGAATTTGTTACCGCAACTTTTTGCCAATCCGTTTCATCTAATCCACTACTAGGAAACAACTCTCCAACCACATTTTCTATTGCTGACGACGACAACCGGCTAAACCAGTTTGTCGATTGATTGTTCATTGATTGCCGAATAAGCTCGTATACTTGCACTTCATAGTCGTAATAACGGGTCAAGTAAAGCTGTTCGTAAGCCAGCGTTAACGGATTTGTTGTTATTGCATCATTTGGCAGTATGTCTGCGTTTCCATTATTTGCCACTCCAGAAGCAATCAAGATCTCTTGCCAAAGAGCTTTATCCGGAAGTTCCAATAACCCAATAGACGTCAACCCATTTCTTCCAACATCAAATAAGTCGGGATCTAATTGACTAATATGAAGACACGTATCTTGCTGTTGTAATTGCTCCATAACCTTTGCTGACAAAGCGACGACCAGATTAACCTCAACGTCTGTTAGTTTTCTCTTTTGGCTCGATGTTAGCTGTTGATATACGAAACAGGCAAAATGATAAGACACCGCATTAAGCTGGCTTTCATTTTTTAGTATTAATAGATAATCCAAGACCGTATTTTGTGGGCTGACATCTTCTATAAAAACTGAGCGACCACCGAAAATGTTCAACTCTTTATGTTCCAGTTTCTGTTTATTCAAAATCAAACCCCATTTGCTGTGTATTTGATACGTTCTTTGCCTCAGACTTTATAACTCTGTCACCAACCCAGTCTTTTTCGTCTCGTTCTTTTCTCGATTTTCGTAACGCGTTATCAAGATAAGTTACCGCCTCTTTTGAAATATTGTGAAAATACACGCCTGTATTCTCGGACGTATCTTCAATATTAATGCCACGTAAGAACAAGTACACCGCGCCACCTACATGTTTGTCATAATCATAATCTGGAATTTTGTGCTCTAAAAACCGATGTAACGCCAAAACATAAATTAACGCTTGCAGATGATAATTGTGATCGGTCATCGCCTGTTCCAGATTCAGGTTGTCATAATCATGATAGGAATCACCTAAGTAGTTAGATTTGTAATCCAGCACATAAAACTTACCTTCATGACATAAGGTAAGATCTATGAAGCCCTTCAGGACACCCGACTCCGTATCTTGTATAAGCTCTGTAGACGTTGCCACTAAGCTCTCTACTCCCATCATGAGTAACGCGTTATTTAAAATTCGTGCCGAAAGGTGTGAAAAGTCAAAATAGAACTCCATTTCAACTGAAATATTGTCGGCCGTCAGTTGACTCAAACAAAAACCGTCAATTTGTTTATCTAAACAGGCTTGTAACCAAGGTACCAATACACTCTGCCATGATGTCTCAAATCCATATTTATCTAATCCTTCTACCAAAACGTTTAATTGCTCACTAACCGGCTTTTGAAAGTCCATTGTTTCAAAAAACCAATGTAAACAGGTACCAGCAGTAGCGCCTTTTGGGAAAGTAAATTGACTTGGAATAGTTACCAAATTTTCTGGCGTAACATTGACTGCGTAATTGGACTCATCCGTTACACCGCTTATTTCATCTATGCTGGTATCTTGTTCATCATCGGATTTTACGCCCAAACTGCTATGACTTGAGTGACTGGCACCGGCCAATGCCGAATAACTTAACATTCTCCAACTGCGATCAACTTTACCGCTGAACGAACGAGCAGATATTTTTTGCCCAACGCCCTGCTCAATTTGGTCACTTGATGTAACAAGGGTTGATTTTGCATTGTTAAAACGAGACGCCACTTCTTGCGCATTGTGAGTTTCGTACGTTACATATGGCATATTCGCGTTTTGCAGGTTTTTACAGGCGACTTCGATATCTGCATCAGCCGGCTTTTGCGTATCTTCGCTCAATAACAGGCGACCAATCGCCGTTTGCGGTAATACGGGCCTTTTATAAGCGTCTGTTAGATTAAACAATCCTACTACTAATCGATAAACTGGACGTGTCATTGCAACGTATAACAAACGTATATCTTCAGCTAAACGTTCGTGCTCAGCGATTTGCAGTTCCAACAAACGATTATCGACTCGATATGTTTGCGCTTGGTTATTCGCCTGAGACGTGTACATAGCCTTCTTGGCAGGCTTAAACTCCGCCATGAAGGGTAAATACACGACCGGATATTCTAATCCTTTAGAAGCGTGCAGAGTCGATATTTGAATGAGCTCACTATCGGACTCCAATCGCATTTGCTGTTCCTGGCCGGGCTCTTGCCAATACCCTAGTTCGGATATTTGTTTTTCATACCATAAAAATAACTTTTCTAAACCAGACAGCTTTGTTGATTGATGTTGCAACAATTCAACCAAATGCCGCAAATCGGTTACCATGCGATTAACCTGCTCAGGGTAACTTTGGTACCATTTGGTGTAGGTCTCTGCATTTAGCAGAATCTCGGCAATGGCTGCGGCCACTTTGCCCCTGGACCATAACTCATTAGCTTGAAAAAACCATAATAAATGACGCTGCCATAATTCCGGCTCTTGCTGTAATTTGAGACTCTCATCGATGTCATATGCAAACAAACCAGTCGTTAATGCCGCTCGAACATAATGCTCATTATTTGGAGTTTGGATTGCGCGCAATAACAAAAACAAATCGGTTGCCATTTCAGAAGCAAACACACTGTCACGACTCAAATAGACCGATGATAAACCTTGTTCTGCCAGCAAGTCTTTTATCAACTTAGCTTGATTTCGATTCCTTACCAATACGCTAATGTCGCCTGGTTTTATTGGCTTACTATCCTGTTCATTTTGTAACTCGTGACGTTTCGAACCAAATAGAACATCTTTAATGTCTGCGACACACCATTTTGCGATTAACCGTTCTCCGTCCTGCGCTTTAAACCCAGGTTGAGCCTCTTCGCCTTCAATTGTCCCATTTAAATGAAACAACTCCATCACTGGTTGTGTAATACCAGCAGAAACTATGTTTTTGTTCGCCGATTTGCCAGCAGCAACTGGCACAAACGGAATTTGTTTGTGCTCAAATCCATGCTCACTTCGCTCGAACAACGAATTTACAGCGCTAATCAAATTTGGATGGGAACGATAGTTTGTTGCCAATGTATAATGTTGATCTTCTGGCATATCTTCCTTTGCACGTATGTAAGTGAAGATATCTGCGCCTCGGAATTTATAAATAGCCTGCTTAGGATCGCCAATTAGCAGCATGTTTGCTGAGCTGTCATTCGCTTCCTCTTCAGAAGTGTCTAACTTTTCTCCATTTTCTACGCTTTTATCTGTGTTATTTTCTTCGTTATAGATGGCTCGAAAAATCGTATACTGAATTGGGTCGGTATCCTGAAACTCATCTATGAAGGCCAATGGATAACGAGTTCGAATAGCAGTAAGTAAAGGTAAGCTGGTTGTACCCGCCGAAACAGCTTGAGCAAGTTCCGTTAGTAAGTCATCTGGATTTATCACACCCTGTTCGGTTTTTAAAGCTTGCGCTTTTTGCTCAATAAACTGCCTGCTCGTGTTTAACCAGAAGGATTTAAACTTTCCTGTTTTGAGTTGTTCTTCAACATCGGCTAGCTCGTCAATAATCTTGGTAATTGAATGTGCTATCTGTTCTGACTTCGCTTTGTAATTTTTCGCATCATTTAGGTTTTCAGTACCAAATAAGCGCCATCCCATATCTTTATCCAGATCAATAAAGACACTATCTGAATTCAGGAAGATCTCAAACTGTGGCAAGCGTTTGATCATCTTGGTGGTCTTCTTTAACCCTGAATTAACCAATACACTGGAAAAGTCGTCTTCACGCCATTGTTGCTTTAATTTGGAGATCAAAGCGTCAAATCGAGATAGTAACTCCTCGTAAGTTTGTTTATCTGTGACTGGAGCTAAAACAATTGGTTTTCCAACTAACGGTGCTAACTCTTCGAATAAACTTTTTGGGTCTGACCAAAAGCTTGAAAACCACTCAAATTCAGAGCCTTGCAAAGGGCTTACGAACCTTCGCCAAAAATCGTACACCGCTTGTTGCCATATTGGTCCCGCGTCCATCTCAAATTCTTGCTCAAAACTGGAATTGGTTTCAAACGCGAACTGAGTCAAACACCGATGACAAAAACCGTGAATTGTGAAAATCGATGCTTCATCAATTAAGACAAGTGCATCTTGAATTTGCTGATAGGCTGCTAAACACCAATTTACGGTATTTTCATTCAATTCAGTCTTCAAATACGCCCGTTTAAACTGGAGAAAAAGACGCTCTAAATTAGGATCACCAAGACTATTGCCCGACTCATTACAACTAAGTTCCAACAAAGCAAGTTGCGCTTCTTTCAATTTCTGCCGAACCCTATCTTTGATTTCTAAAGTTGCGGCTTCAGTAAAGGTCACTACCAGAATTTGATCTATTGATTTAGGCGCCAATACTTCATGGCCATCAATTAATCCCAGAATCGCTCTTAAATATAAAGTCGTAATTGTATAAGTTTTTCCGGTTCCAGCACTCGCTTCAATAAGCGCGTTTTGATTAAGTGGTATTTCAACTGGATTAAGTAAATTCATTCTAGTTGCCTCCACTTGTCGCTAACCACTTAATGAGCTTATCGGTTTTATCCACCTTTGCGAGGTCCAGTAAGGGCTGTATGAGGTGTTGAGTTAGTTCAAAAAAACTATCATCAAAGTCGCTTACAACTTTTAGGTGTTTAGACGCGTATTCGTCATTAGCTAATGTTCTTCTGAACCTATCACTTTGGATTTCCTTTTCCAATGATTTTTGCTGCATAAATGATGTTTCGCCTTTGTTCACACTGCTCAACCAAGACAAAGCGGGATCAATATGCCACTTCAACAGCTTTTTATCACCGTCACATAACAAGTACGGGTGAAACCAGTCGTTTAAATACGACTGGGCATCTTCGTAACTTAATGCTGGCAAGTACATCACCTTATCTTCATTGGTAACCAGATATGAATTTGCATTGACGTCTGCACTATTAATGCAAATGTGAGTAATCCACGCGATTAACTGGTCAACAGGCCGTAATCGACCATTCCTGATAATAAAATAACCCCCGTTGACTTTCGTTACAGACAGGTTCACTTTTTGGGGTTTCTCACCAATTTTAAATTCGAAATTTATCGTTTCCTGTTCAAACGTTAACGCTTCAGAATTCGAATTGGACAGTCTTTGGATAGTAGTTTTAATACCGCTGTTTGTTTCAACGTACTTTTCAAGCAGTGTCTTTCCCCATTTATTAGCCGGGTAAGCCCCTGAACGAAGATGATTAACATAATCATCACTGTCACCAAAGAGAAGCTCATTTAATAGTTCATTAGAATATTGATAACGTTGTAAACCGTCGTGTTGAAAAACTTCAAATTCATCCAGTTCTGTCGTTCTAATTTCAAGTTTCACGTCTAAAACATTGCGATAAAAATGACGGATCGGATGTCGCCAAAATTCCATTAACTCGGCAAGATCAAATCGATCAACCAACCGATCTTCCGAGTATTTTTTAGATCCTTCCGATTGATTTTCATGATCATTCCTCAAAGAAGTTTGATCATTTTGTGTTTCAGCGAGCCGTGCTTGATTTCTTTTGACGATATTCTGGTTACGACTATGGAATAAGCCAATCCAAATATTATTATAAGAAAAATAAGGGGTTGAAGTGCTTTCAAACTGATAATACGCGGGATCAAACGGTTGCAATTTATGTTTAATCACAATCTGATCAAGGAGATCATTTTCCTGTGAAAGATTGTCGACAATATAACTTTGTTGCAAATAATCTATAAACTCGTCCAATATTATGGAAGGCACCATATCATCATTTGTTTTTTGTGATTGGCCGATAAAACTAAGGTGAAGTTTGTTCCTTACCGACATCAACGCTTCTAAAAATAAATAACGGTCATCCAGTTTTCTTGATCGGTCTCCCTTCCTTGGCTGGTAACGACTGATCAAGTCAAAACCAATTGGGTCTACCCTTCTTGGATAATCCCCTTCGTTAAGGCCAAGGATTGCAATCACCTTAAAAGGAACGGAGCGCATTGGCATCAAAGTGCAGAAGTTCATTTTTCCGGCTAAAAATCTTTGAGTAACACCCGTGTCATTAAATTCTGCATTGAGCACACGTTGCACCACCAAAAAGCCAACTTTTTCTTTATGATCGGCGTTAGTTTCATAAAGCGTTAGATTTTGAATACCTTCCCTTATTTTTAGAATTGCTAACTCGTCCGACTGACTGTTAGGGTGAGATTCATCGCTACAAAATAAACGATTAACAATTTGATTCAGCAAGTTATGCCAATTAGCAAGTGAATAGGTTTGTTTTAACGCATGGGTTAATTCTGACAACACACTTAAAAACTCAATAAGCTTACCGACAATTTGAGTGTTTATTCCTTCTATTTCAGTGAAACCCAAAATTTCATGCCATAAGTCATTCTTACCTGTGCTGGCACCTAACAACATCCTTTGCATTCCATATAACCAGGTATTCAAATCTTGTTCAGGTAAGCCCCACTCTTTTTTGTGACTGGCGTTTTTTGCCCACTTAATATGGCATTCCCCTACCCAAGTTTTTATAAGTGAAATATCTTGAGCTTCGAATTCAAAACGGCGCATAACGAGTGGTACCTCGAGTACGTCTAATACCTCATTAACGCTGAATCGAGACACTGGCAATGCTAAAAGATCAACGAATGTTCTTAAGACTGGATGCTGTTCAATGCCGCTTCTGTCAGCAATCGTATAAGGAATATACTCGTCTTCTCTGTCTTTGTTATGCCCAAAAACGGAATCTATGTATGGTGCGTACTGATTTATGTCAGGCATCATAACTAAAATATCTTTAGGCTGAAGGTCTGGGTCTTTTTCAAACCAGTCTAATAACTGATCTTGCAACACTTCCAACTCTCGAGTCACATTGTGGCAACTGTGAATCCGTATACTGTCGTCGTCCACATCCCATGACGTTTTTCCAGTATTCGTGATGAGCTGTTTAGCTGTCATCGGAAGTTGGCTTTGTCGAAAGCGCAGATTAAAAATGTCACTTTGCAAACATTGCAGTGCTGTAGTCGACTTATCTACCCCATCGACAAAGAGATCGCTAAATTCGATGTCGTGTTGATGCAGTATCTCTAAATAGTCACGGCCTACTTTTCCCAAATTTGCGAGAAGTGGATTACCGGTAACAAAATACTCATGTTTATGCTCTTGGTTAGTAGCCAATATCCTTTGTTGAGCCTGGCTCAATCTAGCTTTTGTTTTTTCACTTATTATGTCTCCCCAGTAAACGCTACAGGGGTTCAACCACATGACATCAACGTCGATATGTTCCGATAAAGCCAGCAACGTTTCTAACTGCGCTTTTGGCATAGCGGAAATCCCAAAAACAAATAAGCGAGACGGTAAACAAGATTTTAATTGCTCCCCAGATGCCTCTTTGAGTTTTAGTAGAAGTTGTTGATGCATATCGGCTCTGTGCAGTGGGCTGTCAGCTGATATATCTAGATTATTTTCTAACGTGTAGCTATATAAAGCTCGCCACAATACGGCTTGCCAACGGACATGTTCATCTGCATTTTCATCAGGTAAATCATCATTTCCCTGTTGCCAATGATTAAGCCAGTTGGGACGGTACATCAAATAATTATCAAATACGTCGGCTATTTTTTCGGCCAGAGTAAACAACCTAAGCTCATCAAACGCGGATTGAAGCTCACGAGTGCTCGTCTCAACTGGATTTAAGTAGCTAGAAATGTGACTGAAGTCTTCTTCTTTGATTACATCAGGAAGGATCTGACATAATTTCCATGTCATTCTGTCCTTGTTAAAAGGACTTTGCTCAGGAACATCTTGCAAAATATTCTGATATAAGCGCCAGATAAAGGAGCTAGGTAAAGGAAAAGACAAATTCGCGGCAATGCCATTTTCTTTTGCTATTTCCAACTTCAACCATTGGGACATGCCTGGGCTTTGAACCAATATTGTTTCAGGTTCAAACACCCTGGGGTTTGGATTGAGTTGAAGCTGTTTACTAAGAAGCGTAACTAGCACTTCAAGTCGATTTGACTGATAGACATGCAACATGAATACAAATAATCCATTAAACTTGTTGTTTTGCCGTTAGTCTAAATCAAATCAGATTGAAGAGCAGTCTATTTGTTAATCGTACTCGTGGCCTAAATACCGGTCGATGAGATTTGAGATCCGTTCCATGCTGTTTTCTTCAAGTTCATCAAAAGACAATTGGTATAGCGCCAACAATTGTTCGGCTTTGTCTATATTTAGATGCTTATTATTGAGCAACACTGACATCTCTGGCAGAGTTTTATCGTAACGGGGAATAATCTGCCAATCCAAGTTTTTACTGGTCGTTTTACTAAATACTTTCTGGCAAAACTGGCAGAAACTTTCAATATGATCCAATCCATCCGGACCCAAACTTCCAGGCTCTACGCGTATCAGAATTGTTAACGTAATACTTTGATTCATACGATGCCCCACGACGCATAGCTGACTTTGAAACATCCTTTTAATTGGTGATAGATTTGATATTAGCGCGAATGGTAGTTAATCGCTAATAGGTATTGTTCAATGCCTGTATCTAATTGGATGATCGGTCACAAAATCGCTAATTAACAAACCCGGTGACCGCATTTTGATTCATATCAAATCAAGAAGTAACATCTAATCAACATACACAGACGCAATTAATCAACATCATTATTGTTGGTTGATACTACTGATAACTTCCAACGTGCCATCTGTCATGCGCAACTGATTAATGCCTTCGCTGCTAGTAAGAATTAATATTTCTTTAGTAGCAACGACATCAGAACATGGATAAAAATCTCTTAGTTCTTGCCGAACCAGTCCTGGACCCAGCTGATCAGTCAAGATAGGGACTCCGTTGCGATCTAATTGGTTCGTATCAGCTAGATTAACTTCTTCCAAAGTAAACTTGGTTAATCCATCATTGGCGTCACATACGTATAGTGCTTCCTTCCACCAGCCCAAACCGATAGGTTCTTTAAGGTCTGCAAAACGAAATATAACGGTGGCATTTTCCATGTCTTCAATATCAATCAATCCCACCACATCCGCTTCAGAAGCTAGGTCTTCGTTACCATCTCGGGTAGTAAAAAACGCATAATTGTCTTTCGCTACTACAGGATCTCGAGCCGTAATGTGCGTGACAGTATTCACATGGGTAAATCTTGAACTGTCTGAACTTTCGATACCTTTGTGCTGTTGAATAATAACCCCATTTGTTGTTCCAACAAATACATGCTCTGAACCGAAACTAAACAAGGTTTCTGCCGTACCTGAAGATAACTGGCTTTCTCCTATTTCTGCAGGTGAAAGTTCATCAGATGTAATATCAAATGAACTTATTTTATTGTCATGCAAAATATGAAGTTCATTTTGCAATATTGTCATTGTCGCCAAAGAGCCCGCCTGGCCCTGGCCACTTCCAGAACTGCCATTAGTATCAGACTGGTCTGTACAGGCCCCAAGGACAAAACCAGAAGCCAAAACACCTATCATTCGTAAAAGAAAAATCTTATTCATAATGGCAAATCCCAAAAATAGAAACGTTTGTCATCAACGGTTTCGTAGCCAATTACAACCCCCTTAAGTTCATCTATAGTGATCAAACTTCCAGATTCAGTAGCGAATAACACGCTTTCAGGTAACCATGAATTGACGTCTGGGTATGATAAAACGTTTTTACTACGTTTAATAACAAACTCTTCCAGAGACACACTGACGACATCCATAAAGCTATTGATGTACATAACATTATTCTTAATTTCGATGTCTGTCGCGCCATTTACCTCAACATAAAATTCAAAACGAGGTTCTTCTGGATTACGATTATCAAAGACATTAACCCCACGAAATCGGTCGACAATGAAAAGATAATCAGTTGTGGCATAGATTTTTCCAAAATTTTGAATATTGTGACCCGTTATAGCATTGCCACCTAGTTCAATAATCTCATTTAAAGTAGGGTTTTGTGACTCCATACTCACATACAACTTCTCATCACGGATTTCGTTCCAAGACATATAAATAGGTCTAACATTGCAATTTCTGGTTTCATCGTCTGGAAACGTACAGTTATCTTTATAACTTCCAAAGCACATGGCTGCACCAATCAACAACACACTTCCTTCAGCAACCTTTCGCGATGAACTTTTATACCTGACGGCATTTGTTTGCTTAGAACCTGTGAGCAGTCTCGCAAATATTACGACCGTTAAGCATCCTACGCCTAACGCGACCAAATCAACCCATTCAAAGTTACCAGCATTAAGCAAACTTTGACTTTTACCCGCTTGCATCAATTCGAAAAATATACTTATGAACAACCAGAATCCCGGAACTTGCCAATAAGTTTTTTTGTTAATGCCAATCAACGCAAGACTAAGCGTACTCATGCCAATGATATACATATAACTGGGCAACCATTCGTCAAACCAATTCGGCAGCAATATGGGTGAGTCAACAAGTTGTAGATAACTAAATCCAGGAATAAGATCAAAAAACACCGAATCTAACCTGAAATTAGCGTAATAGAAGAGTCCAAAGACACCTAGGGTCACAGAGAAAAGAAATAACAAGGGATGTTTGATCACAAAAACGTCCTTATTGTAGGTGATTTAAAAATAGAGCGCATGGCTCTGTATAGAAAGGTCGTACTTTACGTTTTAATTTAACCATTTACCAGTATTAACAAAACAATCGATGCTGTCGAGGATCATGTGGATGACCAATCCAACCCCTACCCATCTGGTTTTCTTAAAAAAGCTCATGGCTATATATCCGATAATCAATATAGGTTGGTGAAGTGGATGAAAACCTATGCTGCATCGATTTGGGTCATATATCGGCTCCGCCAATAAATGATCAATGTCTACAAGCATGGTCAAAATCATAATAATGAATGCTCTTTGCCATTGTGCTCGGCAAAATAGTAACGCTACAGCTAATGGCACAGCGAAATGCAGAAAAATATGAAAAATGGCGGTTGCTCAACTTTAGGTTTTTGCCGATTGTAACTTAGACCAAATCAAATTTCCGCACATCAAAGTTTGATAATTGCTCAACCAACCTTACGGATTAAAAAGTAAATTGCCAAAATATCCTAACGCAGGCATGATTTCGCTAATACTGTAACTTTCGAAAAAACATATGAAAATCATCTCATTTAACATTAACGGTCTACGCGCTCGCATTCATCAACTGTCTGCCCTTATTGACAAACACCAGCCCGACATCATTGGCTTACAAGAAACCAAAGTTCACAATGAAGCTTTTCCATTTGAAGATGTTGAAGCACTTGGCTACAAAGCCATCATCCACGGGCAAAAAGCCCACTACGGTGTCGCAATGCTGGTTAAAAATGACTTGGTAGACAATATTGAGCATAGTCAGAAAGGTTTTCCGACGGATACTGAAGACCACCAAAAACGTATAGTGATGGTTACGGTTAATACCAAATCAGGCAGTAAGTTCACTGTTATGAACGGTTATTTTCCTCAAGGTGACAACATTGCACATGAAACCAAATTCCCTTATAAACGCCAATTTTATGCTGACTTAATGCAGTATCTAAATGACCATAAAGACCCGGAAGAACAGCTGGTCGTTATGGGCGATATCAACATTTCACCGTTAGACTTAGATATTGGCATTGGCGAACCTAACCGCAAGCGCTGGTTAAAGACAGGTAAATGTTCATTCCAACCAGAAGAGAGAGAATGGCTGAAAAACCTAATGGACTGGGGTTTTAAAGACAGTTTCAGAGAACTTTACCCTGAGGTAGAGGACAAGTATTCGTGGTTTGACTATCGCTCAAGAGGGTTTGACGACAATCGTGGCCTGCGTATCGATGTCATACTCTCTACCCATAACTTAACTGAAAATCTAGTTGATGCAGGTATCGATTATGAGTTAAGAGGTATTGAAAAGCCCTCAGATCATGCACCTATCTGGGCCGAATATAAACTATAATCACTGCATAAAAATTTTGAATAAGGAAATATAACTATGATGTTCAAGTCGAAGGTAAAATCTTTTTATCTAAGCGCACTATTGCTCTCAGCTCCATTTAGCTACGCAGGTTGGCAACTGGATAATGCGCATTCACATGTAAATTTTGTTTCGGTTAAAAAATCAAAAATTGGTGAAGTCCACTACTTCAAAGAGCTGAGCGGTGTTCTCAAAGATAATGGTAAAGCAGAAATAAACATAGACTTGAGTAGTGTCGAGACAAACATAGGCATTCGAAACGATCGCATGCTCAAAATGTTGTTTGAAACGAACCTTTTTCCAGACGCTAAAATCAGTGGCAATTTTGACGTTAACAAGATTCGTAAAATGAAATCTGGAAGCACTTTCGATGTTAACCAGTCCTTCACTTTGGATTTGCACGGAAAAAAACAAAAAATGACGACTAAAGTTAGAGTCATTAAGTTAAGCAATCAGAAAATCATAGTTAGCAGCATTCAACCTATGATTTTGAATGCTGGTGATTTTAAATTAATAAATGGTGTAGAAAAACTAAGAGAAATAGCCGGTCTACCGTCTATCAGTACGGCGGTACCAATTACATTCTCTTTAACTTTTAATGTTGAAACGCGTTAAGCCAAGCGATGGATACAAAAAAGGCCCGTGAATTGATTCACTGGCCTTTTTTATCAAGATAATCCTTTGAGTTTTACTAAATCGTTTGCGTATCTCCCTACTCTACTATTAGCCTACTATCATTTTTCAAATAAGGTCTTTAACAATCTCGCCAGATCCATATAGGTCAACTTGTTATCCGTTTTTCGTGATGCCACTTTTTCAATTAGGTGAGGATTTTGTGTTTCCTGCTTAAGTTTCTGCTCAATTTCACGATACCAACTCTGTAAACCAATAGGTAAACGCTGTTGAGCTTGTTGACCTAAAACAAAATAACCATGAAAAGGTAATGATAAAATCAACAATGACATGGCTAACGCCGTATTTAACGAATCCATACCTAGGAAATTGAGCTGTAAATAAGCGCTGCTAAAAGCAATAATAGGAGCAACCGTTAATGATAAATCCGCTAGTTTTACAGCTTTCGTTTGGGCAAAAGAATGTAAGTACGGCTCTTTTTTTGGCCAAACCTTACTGAATTCGTATCCGGTATTGAATGTCTTAAGTAAAATAGTCTACAACCTGCTAAATTATGAATGACCCTTTAAAGATAACCCATTATTGGATGTCTTCAAACTAAGTTAATTAGTGTTATAACTCAATAACACGATATTTAGAATTATAAACAACCACTTAAGGTTAATATGTCCGACAAAAAAAATGTACTCGTTCTGAACTGTGGCAGCTCTTCTTTCAAGTTTGCCATTATAGACACGTCTGATGGAGACACCAAAATATCCGGTCTTGCCGAACGACTTAATTCAAATGACGCGACAATAACGATAAAACACGAAAACAAAAAGACCGAAAAGCTAACTGCTGACAATTCTCACGCCGGGGCTATTAATCATTTAGTGAATGTGCTTAGAGAAAAAGATCTTATTGAAAGCATCTCGGCCATTGGTCATCGCGTTGTACATGGGGGTGAAGCATTCACCGAATCATCCCTAATCACAGACAATGTCATTAAAAACATTCAAAAAGTCTCTGCTCTTGCTCCACTTCATAACCCTGCAAACTTGACGGGGATAGAAGCAGCAACGTCTGCATTTCCTTCAGTCCCTCAGGTAGCGGTATTTGATACGGCTTTTCATCAGAGTATTCCACCGCACGCATACCTATATGCGATTGATTATAAGCTATATAAAGAGTTAGGTGTGCGTAAATATGGATTCCATGGAACCAGTCACTATTACGTGGCACATCAAGCTGCCGAGTACTTAGGGATGCCCATAAACCAAAGCTCTTTCATTACGGTTCATTTAGGCAATGGTTGCTCTGTATGTGCCATAGAAAACGGTCAAAGCGTTGATACATCACTAGGTTTAACGCCTCTGGAAGGTTTAGCAATGGGGACCCGATCCGGTGACATTGACCCTGGCTTGCTTATTTTCCTCATGAATCAACATGGTTACAGTGCAGACGAACTGGACAACCTGCTCAATAAAAAGAGTGGCCTTTTAGGCTTATCACAAATATCGAACGATTGCCGAGAACTCGAAGAAGCACTTAATAATGAAGATCAAAAAATAAAAAAACAAGCCAAACTGGCCTTAGACGTGTTTAGCTATCGAGTGGCCAAATATATCGCATCGTACACATGCGCTTTAACTCACCTTAACGGCATCGTTTTCACAGGTGGTATAGGTGAAAACTCCAGTTACATTCGTCAAACCGTCTGTCAGTTCTTATCCTTATTATCTGTTTCGGTTGATCAAAATGCGAATAATGAAGCTAGATTTGGAAAATTAGGAGAAATTCAGGACTCAAATTCCAAACATAAAATACTGGTTATTCCCACGAATGAAGAATGGGTAATCGCCCAAGACGCCGCCCGTTTGGCTATTAAATAGAGGTAATCATGGCACATAGAATAATGTTGGTTCCCGTTGGCTCAGGCGTTGGCCTAACAACCGTTACACTGGGTTTAGTGCGCGCCATGGAAAGAATGGCGGTAAAGGTGAACTTCTACAAGCCTATTTCTCAACCCATGGCAGGTGATAAAGGCCCAGAAAAAAGTACAGCGATCTTTAGAAACGACAGTCATATAACGCCCCCAGAACCTTTTGCATTGAGTTACGCAGAAACCTTAATAAGTGATGGCAATACCGACATATTATTAGAAGAAATTGTCGGCAGGTTTGAATCTAATATTGGGGACGATGAAGCGGTCGTCATTGAAGGTTTAGTCCCGACTAAATATCAGCCTTATGCGAATAAGATAAATAGACAGATAGCGACCGCACTTGGCGCCGACGTTGTGTTTGTCGTCGCACCGAGTAATGAAGCGCTAGAAAATATCGAAGACCAATTAGAAATAGCGGCGAGTAACTATGGCGGGTTTAATAACGAACGGATTATTGGTTGTATCTTTAATAAAGTCAATGCGCCTAGAGATATGCGTGGTAATTTAGCCAATGATTTTGCTGAGCAACTAAACGATACCGATGTTAATGACACCATTAACCGCTTTCAACAAATGTCTATTTTCCGCCACCAGTTTAAAATGCTTGGATGTGTACCGTGGAACCCGGACTTAATTGCACCACGTGTTAAGGATCTGGCCGATTATCTGGACGCGAGCATTTTGAATGAAGGCGACATGGAGTTTCGTCGATTAAGAAGTATTACTTTCTGCGCTCGCACCGTTGGCAATATTTTAGGACGCGTGAGACCAGGTGTATTATTAGTGACACCTGGCGACCGCTCCGATGTATTAGTTGCCGCATCTTTATCAGCAATGAACGGTACGAAATTGGGTGCGGTTTTGTTAACAGGTGGTTTTAGACCAGAGCCTTCCATTCTCGAGCTATGCAAACAGGCTTTTGAAACCGGTTTACCTATTCTGTGCACAGAAACCGATACCTGGGAAACGTCTTTATTGTTGCAAAAATTCAACATGGAAGTCCCTACCGATGACGAACAGCGCATTGAACGTGTCAAGGAACATACAGCAAGCCACATATCGAAAGATTGGATTAAGGGTCTTATACAGAATGTCGCTAAATCAAGGAAGCTGTCCCCCGCCGCCTTCCGGTATATATTGGTAGATCAGGCGAGAAAAGCCAAAAATACAATTGTACTGCCTGAAGGTAACGAGCCTCGTACGATAAAAGCTGCCGCTATTTGTGGTCGAAGAGGCATAGCGCAATGCGTTTTACTTGGCGATCCAGAAGAAATCCACTTAGTTGCAGAGCAACAAGGCGTCGAGTTGAATGAAAACGTGATTATTAAAAATCCTCAGAAAGTCCGAGATAAATATGTGGCACCTATGGTCGAGCTTCGTAAACATAAAGGATTAACTGAAGTAATTGCAGAAGAACAATTGGAAGATAATGTTGTACTTGGCACCATGATGTTAGCACAGGAGGAAGTTGACGGTTTGGTATCTGGTGCGGTCCACACAACAGCCAATACGATTCGACCACCTTTGCAATTGGTCAAAACGGCTGAAGGCTCAAATCTCGTCTCATCTGTCTTTTTTATGTTATTACCTGATCAAGTTCTGGTTTACGGTGACTGTGCAATCAACCCGGATCCAGACGCCGAACAGTTGGCCGACATAGCGATTCAATCGGCAGACAGTGCCAAAGCGTTCGGAATTACCCCGAAAGTAGCCATGATCAGTTACTCCACTGGAGACTCAGGCTTTGGTGCAGATGTGGATAAAGTAAGAAAAGCGACTGAGCTTGCTAAAAGCAAACGGCCCGATTTGGTTATAGATGGTCCTTTACAGTACGATGCGGCAGTTATGGAAAATGTTGCCAAGAAAAAAGCACCGAATAGTCCCGTAGCAGGACAAGCAACTGTATTTGTATTTCCAGATCTAAATACTGGCAATACTACATATAAAGCGGTTCAGAGAAGTGCTGACGTGATAAGCATTGGGCCTATGTTACAGGGTATGCGCAAACCGGTTAATGACTTATCCAGAGGAGCACTGGTTGATGACATTGTTTACACCATTGCATTGACGGCAATTCAAGCGAACAACATATAGTGTTTATTGTGCTCAGTCTCGACTTGAGACTGAGCAAATGGAAATAATACCAATCTGCATAAAGAATTAGTCAATTCAGAACTTCACCAGAGCTGCGAGAATAATCGAAACTTGTGCAGGTATAGTCGTTCTACATCAAATAAGTTTTGGGCGATTATCGCAGCTCT
>Ga0213831_1000428_pt1 | contig 28857 bp, 24 predicted proteins | sample SWATP12_FD_163421 | JGI IMG/M metagenome (GOLD analysis project Ga0213831, IMG submission 163421) | Coastal seawater microbial communities from Marineland, Florida, United States - SWA TP1 #2 | ecosystem: Environmental > Aquatic > Marine > Coastal | place: USA: Florida | collected 2016-08-06 | reverse complement strand
TACCTTTATCGTTGTCATACGACCATCGTGTTATTGACGGCGCGGTCGCAGCAAGGTTTGCTGTACACTTGAAGTCAGTACTGGAAGATTTACGCCAGTTAATTCTGTAAATCATTGTTCGCCCTGCCTAGTGCAGGGCGAATCGTAATCTGAATTAGAGAGTTTACCTTTACTGCTGTGACGCAGCTAGTTACAATTCAGACACTTACATTCGTATAGAAACAGGACAGATTTGAGGTCACGATGAGCGAAATTAAAACGCAGTTAGTGGTACTAGGCGCCGGCCCCGGCGGCTATTCAGCAGCCTTCCGCGCAGCTGATATGGGGATTGAAACAGTTCTGGTTGACGCCAGAGAGACCCTGGGTGGTGTGTGCTTAAACGTTGGATGTATTCCTTCCAAAGCGCTGCTGCACGTTGCTAAAGTGATGAAAGAAGCCAAGCACCTGGCCAGCCACGGCGTGTCGTTCGGCGAACCTGAAATCGATCTGGATAAAATCCGCGCCTATAAAGACGGCGTAGTTGGCCAGCTGACCAAAGGTCTGGCCGGTATGTCTAAAATGCGTAAAGTTAAGCACGTTCAGGGCTACGGTAAATTCACCGGTGCTAACACCCTGGAAGTAGAAGGCAAAGACGGTAAAACTACCATTTCTTTCGAAAACGCCATTATCGCCGCAGGTTCTGAACCGGTATCACTGCCGTTCATTCCTGAAGACGACCGCGTAATCGACTCAACCGGCGCACTGGAAATGAAAGACATTCCGGAAAAAATGCTGGTACTGGGCGGTGGGATCATCGGCCTGGAAATGGGTACAGTATACGAAGCTCTGGGCTCAAACATTGACGTGGTAGAGTTCCTCGACCAGTTAATCCCGGCGGCTGACAAAGACATCATGAAGGTCTTCATGAAGACCTACAAAGAAAAATTCAACATCATGCTGGAAACTAAGGTAACCGGCGTTGAAGCCAAAGACGATGGTCTGTACGTAAGCTTTGAAGGTAAAAATGCACCGGCTGAGCCAGTGCGTTACGACAAAGTACTGGTGGCGGTTGGCCGTAAGCCAAACGGTGGCCTGGTTGCAGCAGACAAAGCGGGCGTTAAAGTTGACGAGCGCGGCTTCATCTCTGTTGATAAGCAAATGAAAACCAACGTTGGCCACATCTACGCGATTGGTGACCTGGTTGGTCAGCCTATGCTGGCACACAAAGCGGTTCACGAAGGCCATGTGGCTGCCGAGAACATCGCTGGTAAGAAGCACTTCTTCGACCCACGTTGCATTCCTTCAGTGGCTTACACTGAGCCAGAAGTGGCTTGGGTTGGTTTAACCGAGAAAGAAGCGAAAGAGCAGGGCGTAAGCTACGAAACAGCTACCTTCCCATGGGCTGCTTCGGGTCGTGCAATTGCCTCTGATGCAACCGACGGAATGACCAAAATGATCTTCGACAAAGATTCTGGCCGTGTAATCGGTGGTGCCATGATTGGTACGAACGCCGGTGAGATGCTGGGCGAAATCGGTTTAGCCATCGAAATGGGCGCTGATGCCGAAGACGTAGCGCTGACTATTCACGCTCACCCAACGCTCAACGAGTCAATCGGTCTGGCGTCTGAAATCTTCGAAGGCAGCATCACTGACCTGCCAAACCCTAAAGCGAAGAAACGCTAAAGCGTTTCTTCGTGCCGGAAACGCCAAAGGCGTTATCCGGTACCCATTTGCTAAAGCGTTTCTTCGTCCCGGTTTCGCTCAGCGAAGACCGGGATCTCCTGAACAGTCTGACTGTTCGGACAAAAGAATATTAAAAAGGTTGTCTCACTGTAGACAACCTTTTTTGTTTGCCTCATCAAAAAGCCAATAACATATTGGGAGATCCCGGATAGTTTCTACGAAACTTCCGGGAAGACGGGAGTGTGGGCTTTGATCCGGTATTAATTATCCCGCCATCCCCGCAAAAAACCTCCGACATCCCCGCATGCGATATCTCCGCCATCCTTGTAAAAAAAGTCCCGCCATCCTTGTAAAAAAAGTCCCGTCATCCCCGTAAAAAAAGTCCCGTCATCCCCGTAAAAAAATCCCGTCATCCCCGCAGGCCTTTGAGCGGGGATCTCCCGACAGGTTGTCTAAACTAATCAAGACAGTTAATTTGCTAAGATTAATTGACATTTTGTCGGGGTGCCGACAGCACCCAGAGGGGAGGTGGCTCCCCTCTGGACTCCCCCAGTTCTTAAATCGCGAAAAGCATACTGTAGCCGGGCAGGTAAAACCTATCGTCCAGAGAGGGCGTCCTGCCCTCGCTGGCCGGAGTCATCATCCATGATGCCTCTACGCTTTTACTTAATCTGCCCGGCTACAGTATCTCGCGATAACAAGAACCAAAAAAAGCAAAAGAAGCCGTCTCCGCATAGGTGATTTCTTAGTTACTATCCCGCAAAAATCTCCGTCATTCCCGTATTCGATATCTCCGTCATCCACGTAAAAAAATTTCCGTCATCCCCGCAGGCCTTTGAGCGGGGATCTCCTGAGCAGTCTGACTCACGTTAATAGTATTTTCGATTATTGTTTTAACCGCACCATGACAGATTAGGAGGTACCGGATAGCCGCAGGCGGCTTCCGGCATGACGGTATGGGTGAGCTAAGAAATGAGTGTCACCTGGCTAAACTAAATCCATCGTCCCCGCACAAAATTTATGCCATCCCCACATTCGATATCTCCGTCATCCCCGCAAAAAAATCCCGTCATCCCCGCAGGCCTTTGAGCGGGGATCTCCTGAGCAGATTGACTCAAGCTACTATTTTTCGTTTATTGTTTTAACCGCACCATGACAGATAAGGAGATACCGGATAGCCGCAACCGGTTTCCGGCAAACGGGATAAGAGTCGGTATCTGCTGAGCAGGTTAGCTGACTTAAACCGTTCAGTATGCCAGCTGAATCGCCCCGAATCATCGCTGAAACGACCTGATTTTGCCATAATGTCTTTTTATAGTGGGTGCTGTAATCAATCATAATCAAAAGGACATAACATGGATAAAGGTGCTGCCGGAATATTGGCTCTGGGTATCTTCTTCGGCGCAGCAGCACTCGGAGGCCTGGGCGGTAATGCGTTAATCGAAGCCAAGCAGTGGGAGCGCTCGGTTGTGGTAAAGGGCTTGTCTGAGCGTGAGTATGTGGCTGATAAAGTGATTTGGCCACTACAGTTTGTTGAAGCTGGCAATGACCTCACATCGTTATACAACACCATGTCGGCTAATAGCGAGAAGGTAAAAGCTTATCTTATTCTACAAGGCATAGATCCTGAGGAGATTACCGTAGGACTGCCTGAGGTGACTGATAAGCTGGCCCAGCGTTATGGCAGCAACAATGGCGTGAAGTTTCGTTATAGCGGCACGCAAACGGTGACAGTGTATTCTGCAGATGTGATGAAAGTGCGCAGCGTGCAACAAAACTTATCTGATTTACTCGGGCAGGGCGTAGCCTTGAGCACCGAAAACTATACTGCCCGTACAGAGTTTATATTTACCCGGTTAAACGAAGTGAAACCCGAAATGATTGAGGAAGCAACCATTAACGCCCGTGAAGTGGCGGAGAAGTTCGCGGATGATTCCAACAGTCAACTGGGTAAAATCAAACGGGCAAATCAGGGCCAGTTTTCTATTTTTGAAAGGGATAGCCAGCACCCCCACATCAAACAGGTGCGCGTAGTCTCTACCATTGAATATACACTGACTGATTAAAAACTATACTTTACGCCTGTGAAGGCGTGCTAAGCTAATAATATTGATTATTAAATTCTGTAACCATGGCAGACGACAAGCAGCCAGCTCAGCTTGAGTTTTTTACTATCCCGAGTCCGTGTATTGGCGTTTGTCAAAGTGGGCCAAAAGGGTATTGTCAGGGCTGCTTTCGCTCCCGCGAAGAGCGGCTGTACTGGTTACAGATTGATGACGGCACGCGACGCGTAATACTCGATGCCTGTAAGCGGCGTAAGCGCTATTATCAACGTCGTAAGTCACAGTCAAATAGCCAATCCGATACGCAGCCGCTGCAACAGGATTTGTTTGGTGATGAACCAGATAAATAACGCAGCGAGGTTTTAACGCTCTGATATACTTAATTTATGATCGAGGAAAGGTCACAGGGTAATGAATCAATTTATTGAATATGCAACGCAATCTTTTACGTTACCGGATATCTGTTTACGGTTACGTAATGTGCTGGACGATCCGCGCTCAGATATGGACGATATCGCAGCGCTCATCAGCATCGATCCTTCACTTACCGCCAAATTACTTCGTCTGGCGAACAGTGCACTTTTCCGCTTCCCCTCGCAAATAGAATCCATCACCAAAGCGGTTAGCGTTATTGGTGGTGAGGCGCTGTATAACCTGGTGTTGGCCGAAACTGCTAACATTGCCTTTAAACATTTTGACAACCAGTGCCTGATTGTTGATAAACACTGGGAGCAATCGGTATTTACCGGCATGCTGGCAAAATACCTCGCCAAAGACATGAACGTGCGTGGCAGCGACCGCTTTTTTGTTATGGGGATTTTGCAGAACCTGAGTGAACTGGTGATTGCAAAGTGCGAACCTGAGAAATATCAACAGTATGCGAAAGATGATTCACCAGGTACGCCCTGGGATCGTCAGGTAGCCCACTTCGGATTTTTATTCACTGAATGCAGTGGTTCAATTATGGAACAGTGGAAGCTGCCTATGCCGTTGTTTTATCCGGTTAAATTTGCTCACAATCGGGTGAAATTGGCTAGCGACTTAGACGTGTCTTTGTTAACCTGTGCCATACGGCTGTCAACGGCTCATTATCAGCGGGAACGGTATCCGGAGTTGGATATCATATCACCCGACATGGTGCGGTTGTTGCCGCTAGACGATGAAGTGTTACAAAACGCCAAACTGTTTGCCCAAAAAGAAACGAACAAGGTGGCAGTGTCTGTTTTGTAAACGCTCCTTAGGCAATAAAAACAAAACATAAAAACTGCTTCCATGTTACACCAATTTATAGCGAAGGCAGCGCCACTTGTTCTGGCGCTGTTTTGTATGTCGGCATCCGGCGCTGATAAAGATCTCATCAGTACCTTGTATCATGCCGACTTTGTCGAATACGACGAAGATCAAAAGAATAAGTTTACGCTCGACGGCGAACTTGGGGTGATATTTGCCTCGGGTAATACCAACGCGACCTCAATTAAGAGTAGTCTTAAATCAGAACACGAAACCAAGCGCTTCTCGAACAACTATTGGGTAGAGTTTCTTTATAAGGAAACCGAAGTAACTGTGGATGACAGTGTGGTCGATCAAACCACCGCACAGCGCTTATATACCTATGCCCAATCCGATTACAAACTGACACAGGAAAACCGTCGGTTATTCGTCTACGGCGATTATGAAGATGATCGCTTTAATGGTTATGACTACCGCTCATCCATCGCAGCCGGTTGGTCACAACTAATGTGGCAGAATGAAATCAGCGATTTTCGTTACAGCGTGGGGCCGGGTTATGCATTTGCCAAATTCGATAATGGCGAAAGAGCCGATCAGGTTGATGGATTTATTATCAGGGCATCTGCCGAGTATCACTATATCTGGCCTACCGGAGCTAAACTTCGTCAGTTTGTCTCTATGGAAGCGGGTGACGAGAACATCAAGTCGCGTACCGAAACATCTTTAAGTGCTAATTTATTTGAATCACTGGCGCTAAAGTTCTCATTTATCATGCAACATAACACCAGTCCTGTGAATAACGCGCAATCATTAAACACCGAAACGGCCGTGACTATCGTCTACCGATTTTTCTGAATTTAGTCCTGCTGATGAATTGATTTTGCTCTGAGATGCTTTAACATAGCGGTTTCTAGCCATTGGGCAAGTCTTTTCCCTCTGACTTGGCGAACAGGATTTGAATTAATTTAGGAACCCCCCGCATGAAAAAACTACTACTTGCCATCGCCGGTACCTGCGTTGCTGCCAGTGCTATTGCTCAGGATGAACCAAAGCCATTTACCATGGATGGCGAGTTCGGTCTGATAGTAACTACTGGTAACACTGAAACCTCTTCGGCCACTGCTGGCATTACGGCTCAGCAAGAGCTTGAGAACTGGAGTAATGATTATCAAATAGAAGGTCTTTACAAGCAGGAAACGGTTATTCAGGATGGTGAAGAAGTAGAGCGTACATCGGCACAGAAGTTCTTCGCCTCAGCGCAGGGTAACTACAAGTTAGAAAATCCTGATCACCGTTTGTTTGCGTTCTCTTCTTATGAAGATGACCGTTTCAGTAACTTCGCCTATCAGGCAACACTGGCCGGCGGTTGGTCACAAAAGATGTGGGAAACGGAAAAAACGGCTTTTGAATACAGTGTCGGTCCGGGTTACTCGTGGGCTGAAACTCAAGCTGGTGTAGACAATGACAGCTTCATTGTTCGTGGCTCTGCAGCGTTCAAATGGTTTATCTCTGATACGGCTAAGTTTACTCAAACAGCAAGTACCGAGGTGGGTTCTGAAAACACCAAATCACGTGCTGAGTCTGCATTAACTGCGACTATCAGTGGTTCTTTATCAATGAAGGTCTCTTTACGGCTTGATCACAACAGCAATGTTGCGGAAGGCGTTGAAAAACTGGATACCGAAACAGCGGTTACCCTGGTTTACAACTTCTTCTAATCGTTATTCCTATGCGGCGTAACGGCCGCATTTAGACCTGCGAACATCCCGGAAAATACATAGTATTTATCCGGGATTCTTGTTTGTAATACCTGCCTTATCTATACATTCACCCCGGTCTGGAATTAAAAGTCAGACTTCGCTGCCCTGGCTCGTCGTCCATGACGAGCCTACGCTTTGCCCGAAACCTTTTGTCTCACAATAATTCGCCACAACAAAACCAGTAAAAGCAGGTTGTTGATCAGCCAATAGCGTTTTTAGGAGATCCCCGCTCAAAAGCATGCGGGGACGACGAGATGGAGGAGTTCTGATGGAGAGTCAGGAGGCAAAAATATATTGTCCTCCCGGCCTTTGAGCCGGGATCTCCTTAATTTTCTGGCTACCTAAAACAGTGTTTTAAAGTGACTAAAGCTGTTTAGGAGATCCCGGGTAGTTTCTGTGAAACTTCCGGGACGACGAGATGGGGAGTTCTGATGGAGAGTCGGGAGGCAAAAAAATATTGTCCTCCCGGCCTCTGAGCCGGGATCTCCTTAATAATCTGGCTACCTAAAATAATGCTATAGAGTGAATAAAACTGTTTAGGGGATCCCGGATAGTTTCTGTGAAACTTGCGGGACGACGAGACGGTGGAGTTCTGATGGAGAGTCGGGAGGCAAAAATATATTGTCATCCCGCCCTCTGAGCCGGGATCTCCTTAATTTTCTGTCTACCTAAAACAATGCTTTTGAGTGAATAAAATTTTTCAGGAGATCCCGGATAGTTTCTGTGAAACTTCCGGGATGACAAGAGGCGGAAACTTCCGGGACGACGGGGTCGTTTATTGCGGCGTTTCCGGGAAAACAGGGGAGTTTGACTTACGAATCCAATATATGTCGATACATCCGCTTCGTCATCCCCGCATGCTCTTAGCGGGGATCTCCCAACCTGTTATCGTAGAAGTTAAACAACTACTTATGTGGCGCGACCTTTATAAACGGCTACCTCAATGCAGTACGCGGGTTTTGATAGTACCGTTGATTTGCATTAATTCAGACAGAGCGTCTTCGGCTTTGTCGGCTTCTACGTCGATAACCACGTAACCAATGTCGGCGTTGGTTTGCAGGTACTGAGCTTCAATGTTGATGCCTTTGGCTGCAAATGCCTGGTTGATTTGGGTTAACACGCCTGGGCGGTTTTCGTGGATATGCAGCAAGCGTGATCGTTTTACATTTTCAGGCAGCGATACTTCCGGGAAGTTAACTGCAGACAGTGTAGAGCCGTTATCGCTGTACTTAGCCAGTTTGCCAGCCACTTCAATGCCGATGTTTTGCTGCGCTTCCTGGGTGCTACCGCCAACGTGTGGAGTGAGGATAACATTGTCGAACTGGCGCAGTGGTGATTCGAACTCTTCATTGTTCGACTTAGGCTCAACCGGGAATACGTCGATGGCTGCACCTCCAATGTGGCCTGAGGCCAGCGCTTCAGTTAACGCGTCAATGTCGACCACGGTACCGCGCGAGGCGTTAATTAAAATACCGCCTTTTTTCATTTTAGCCAGTTGTGCCTGACCAATCATATTCTTGGTTTCCGGGGTTTCCGGAACGTGCAGAGAAACCACGTCAGACATGGCCAGCAGGTCATCCATCGATTTCACCTGTTCGGAGTTACCCAATACCAGTTTGTCTTCAATATCGAAGAAGCGTACCCGCATGCCCAGGTGTTCAGCCAGAATAGACAGCTGGGTACCAATGTGGCCGTAACCGATGATGCCGAGTGTTTTACCACGGGCTTCATAAGAGCCTTCTGCACTCTTGTCCCAGCCGCCACGGTGTGCCTGCGCATTCTTTTGAGGTACCCGACGCAGTAACAGGATCAGCTGTCCCAGTACCAGCTCGGCTACCGAGCGGGTGTTCGAGAACGGCGCGTTAAATACCGGAATACCGCGGGCCTGAGTAGCTTTCAGGTCAACCTGATTGGTACCGATACAGAAACAACCTACCGCTACCAATTTACTGGCCGCTTCAACCACAGCTTCGGTAATATGAGTACGAGAGCGAATTCCCACAAAATGAACGTCTTTCATCTTTTCGATGAGTTCATCTTCCGGTAACGAGGTTTTTAAATACTCGATGTTGGTATAACCATTAGACTGCAGGGTTTCCAGGGCACTTTTGTGTACACCTTCCAGCAGCAAGATCTTAATTTTATCTTTTGATAGTGAAAATTTGCTCATTACATCGCTCTCAGTCAGGGAATTTTTGAGACATCTGGACGTCTATACGGGTAAAGTACCACAAACTCCCGAGTAGAACAAAGCGCTTTGTTGCATCACTTTGGAATAATTAGGAACGAATTGGTCGTTTTTAGCCATGTCAGGCCCCGGCAATTTTGCCAGGGCTTATCCAGTAGTGTCTGTTGGTTTATTACCGTGTTGCTACACCGTCGTCGGTAGCAACCAGCACAATATCTGCGCCACGTAAGGCAAAAATCCCGTTGGTTACCACCCCGGGGATGTTATTAATGGCTTTTTCAAGCTCTACCGGGTTAAGGATTTCCAGGTTGTGCACGTCCAGGATCACGTTACCGTTATCGGTTACCACACCGTCGCGGTAAACCGGATCGCCGCCCAGTTTAACCAGTTCGCGGGCGACATAAGAACGTGCCATGGGAATAACTTCTACTGGTAAAGGAAACTTACCCAGTACGCCCACTTCCTTGCTGTTATCCACAATACACACAAAGGTTTTAGCTACTGCGGAAACGATTTTTTCCTGAGTCAGTGCTGCGCCACCGCCTTTTATCATGTGCTTGTGTTCGGTAACTTCATCTGCGCCATCAACATAAATAGACAGGCTGTCGACCTCATTGAGTTCAAATACGTCTATGCCCAGTGCTTTTAAGCGCTCTGTCGAAGCAACCGAGCTGGATACTGCACCAGCAATCTGATGTTTAATATCGGCCAGTGCGTCGATGAAATAGTTAACGGTAGAGCCCGTACCTACGCCAATAATAGTGTCTGGCTCAACATATTTAATTGCAGCGCGGCCTACCGCCTGCTTTTTCGCGTTCTGATCCATGCTAATACCCGCTGAAAAAAAGAGGCGGTATTTTAGCCGAATTTACCTCACTTCGCATAGGGAATTATAGTGAGAGAGAACGTTAAAAACTGAATATCACGTCAGGAAATGAACAGAGCGTAAACGTGGGATCAGCGGGTAGAGATGATTTGCGTTGGCGTAACGATAAGATCCAATGGCACATCCCAGGGCTCAATGGGTAATTCATCAACCTGCTGGCAATCGTGGGCAACGCCAACCAGGGTAGGGCGGTTATCCAGGCCGTTGATACTGGCCAGCGTGCGATCGTAAAAACCACCGCCCATACCTAAACGATTGCCATGAGCATCAAATCCTACTAATGGCATTAGCAGTAGATGATGTTGGTTTAGCAAACGGATTGCTGTGCTGTTTAGGGCCGGTTCGCTTATTCCGAAGCGATTTAAGGTCATTTCTGTCTGTTCAGTAAAGTTCTGAAACAGCAGATGTTTACCGGTAAACGGGTGTAATACCGGAAGCGTAACCACACCGTTGTGCTGACAGGCTTTTATGGTGGGCGTTAAATCGATTTCACCGTCGTTAGCCAGATACCCTGCCACGGTACTGTTTGGCTGGGTCATAATCGAGTGAATCTGCTCGCTGAGCAAAAGAGCGGCTTCACTTTGCTGACCGGCGCTTAAGGAATTGCGTTTAGCGCGCAGTGATTGGCGCAGTGCCCGGCGGGATAATGGCTTGGTATTGGTCATAGGCGGAATAAAAGCCCTGCCGTCAGGCAGGGCTCAGTACTTTACAGTGCGTATGTGTCGATAAACAGCTGGAAAAGCTCATCGTGTTTCACGCCGGTAGCGGCCTGAACAAATTGTGCTTCGGTCCAAAGCGGGCTGGCTGTGGTGCCTGGTACGGCTACCACTGTCTGGCCGCGGTTTAATTCGTCGGTGGATACGCGAATATTGCCTCGGGTAAACTCAAACAGTTCTGGCTTGACCAGGTGCGCGATTGGGAATGCATCATGGAAGAAGCACACTTTTTCATCACGGTTTTGCGAGTAAAAATCAATGTAGAATTGTGAGGCTTTTTGCATAAAGCCACCCATCACCGGATTTTTCTCTGCCAGAATATCAACAAATTTCGGATCGGTTGGCGCAAACAGGGTAACGTCCAGACCGAACATTTTAACTTCCCAGTCGGCTGAAAACACAATGTCAGCGGCATGGGCGTCGTTCCAGATATTTGCTTCCGCTACCGGGGTGACATTGCCAGGGACAAAAGCGGCACCCCCCATAATGCTGATCCCTTTTACCAGTTTCGGTAATTCAGGTTCCAGGCGCAGCGCCAGGGCAATATTGCCTAACGGGCCAATTGCTACCAGAGTAATCTCGCCAGGGTGTTTGCGGGCCATTTCAACAATAAATTCGGCCGAACTACGAGGGTCTACCTCGCGGGTTGATGGTGGGTAATCGATGTTACCGAAGCCGTCATCGCCATGCACAAAGTGCGCGTAGTCAGACTCGGGGCCTACCCAGGGTAACGCCACACCTTTAGTCACCGGTACGTCCTGGCGGCCAGCGATATCACATAATGTGAGTGCGTTGCGGGCCGACATGCTAACCGGAATGTTGCCATACACGGTGGTCAGGCCAAGTACTTCAATTTCAGGTGACTGAAAGGCAAAAAAGATCGCCATAGCATCGTCGATGCCCGGATCCGTGTCGATAATAATTTTGTGCGTCATAATATTCTCAATTAATGCTTTTTACTCTGCCGTTTAGCTGGTGTGTTTCGCTAAAAAGCGATCAACTTCTTTGGCTTCGGGGATCGACTGAGCCGCGCCTGCCCGGGTGACGGAAATGGCTGATGCCGCGCAGGCCCGTTTTAATGCCTGACGGGCATCCGCATGCTGACTGTAAGCCGCTAAAAAATAGCCGATAAAGGTATCGCCGGCTGCAGTGGTATCTACTGCATCCACTACAAAAGCGTCGACCTGAATGGTTTGTTGATTCTTAAGCATAATCACACCGGCTTTACCCAGTGTAATAATAACCTCAGCATGTGACCACTGAGTTTTATAGTGTTCAATAATAGCATCGAGTTCCCGCTCGCCGGAAAGCTCGGACGCTTCCACTTCGTTGACGATTAGCAGGTCGATGCATTCATGGGGCAGAGACTTCACCGATTCACTCATAGGTGCCGGATTGAAAGCTACCTTGATGTGCTTCTCTTTAGCTTGCTGCAGGGTTTCGGCCAGGCCACTGGTTTCGTTCTGGGTTAATACCCAGTCTGACGGCCGGGCTTTATCCAGCGCATGCATAATCTCTTTACTGCCGATTTCCTGATTGGCGCCGCCAAACAGTACGATAGCGTTTTCGCCCGAGGGGGTAACCTGAATAATTGCGTGGCCGGAAGGCGCCTCCACACATTGCAAAAACTGGCAGTCTATACCGTGCTTAATCAGTGTTTGCTTAAAGGCGCTGTCTGACTGATTTACCTTGCCGACATGGCGAACTTCTGCGCCGGCTGCCGCCAGAGCGATTGACTGGTTGGCACCTTTGCCGCCGAGTAGTTGCTGGTAATTAGTTGATGCGATAGTTTCGCCGGGCTGGACGAAGTGGTCGACCTGGTAGACATGGTCAATATTTACCGATCCAAAGTTTATTATTGCCATTATTAATTCCGTCGATAAATGGCGTCTCCCAAAGTGCCGCTGTCTATTGTTCGCCCTAGAACCGAAAAGTTCAGGGCGGAAGCATCATTATTACCGTAGGCTTCTCGGTACGAGCCGAGCTTGCTCAATAGTAACAAGTCAACTTCCTTGGTAAATAGCATCGGCCAGGGACATGAATAGACTGGCAAACACCCCAGGAGACATTGTTGTTAGCGAATTCAAAGGAGTAAGTTTACGCCCTCTGCGTCGCTATGCAAGTCTGTGATGAATAACTTGCGAAAGGTGATCATAGTAGAATCAGCCCTGAACTGCCAGACACGATACGACATATGATATTCAAATGCTTACTTTGTATCCGCTTAGCTGTTTATTTAACCCGCCCGCTTTTTATATGAGCGGGAGTTTTGGATTTAAACCAGTGCATTTGTTAGCATTGGCCAAATTGTTTATGGAATACCCTATGTCCACTGAATTCGATTCTTTAACCCAGTGCCTTGCCGATAACGAGATGGTTGTGGATGGCGCTGAAATCCATGGCATGATGTGCGGCATGTTGTGTGGCGGCATGTCACTGAGTGAGCAGCAATGGCTGGTGGTACTGCAGGACACCATGAACCAGGGGCAGCCGCTGGCCTCTTCCGTGGTCTCTCAATTGCAAAACCTGTTTAATGAAACCTGCCAGCAACTGGTAGACGGCCAGTTTGCTTTACGCCTGATGCTGCCAGATGATAATCAGCCTATTAACGATCGCGGCCTGGCGCTGATTAACTGGGTTCAGGGCTTTATGGCCGGGTTTGGTTTGTATCAGCAAAAACTCAGCAATTGCTCCGATGATGTTCGCGAAGCGCTACAGGATTTCTCGGACATCGCCCGCATGGAAGAACCCATGAACGATGACGAAGAGTCAGAGCAAGCCCTGCACGAAGTGGTGGAATATGTGCGCATTTCTGCGCTGTTGTGTTTTAACGAACTGGGTCAGTCATTACTCGACGACCAGCAAGACACGCCTTCTGTACATTAATGGTTACGGTTAAACAATTTCGCCAGCGCCAAACCCGCCTGCTGCGCCAGTTACCACCGTCGAGCGTGTTGGTGCTGCCGGCAGCGCAACGGGTTAGCCGCAGCCGGGACACCGAATATGTGTTTCGACAAAACAGCGATTTCTGGTATCTGACCGGCTTTAACGAGCCCGACGCCTGGTTGTTGCTCTCTAATCACGAGCGCTACGCCGGGGATTACCGCGCCCTGGTCTGTCAGGCTAAAGATCCGCAACTCGAGATCTGGCACGGCAAGCGGCTGGGCCCAGAGCAGGCGCTGGAAACGTTCAAACTGGATGAAGCTTATCCCACCGATGTGTTGCCTGAGGTACTAACCGAATGGCTCGAAGGCCATCAGCAGGTCTTTTTCCCACAGGGTGAATTTGCCTTTGCTGATGAGGCGTTATTTGCCGTACTCGATGCCCTGCGGAAAACGCCGAAACAAAGCTTAGCGCCCACTGCGCTGATTGATTGCCGGCCGTTAATTCACGAAATGCGGCTGCTTAAATCGCGCGACGAAATTGCCGTTATGGGTCAGGCAGCCGAAATATCAGCCCGGGCTCACCGCCGGGCAATGCAGTTTGCCTCGCCGGGCTGTTACGAGTATCAGCTTGAAGCCGAATTACATCACGAGTTTGCCATGGCCGGTGCCCGGCAACCCGCTTACGGCACCATTGTGGGTGGGGGCGAAAACGCGTGTATTCTGCATTACACCGAAAATAACCAGCAAATAGCGGATGGTTCTTTGATCCTGATCGATGCAGGGGCCGAATTTCACGGCTATGCTGCTGACATCACTCGTACGTTTCCGGTTAACGGCAAGTTTACGCCTGCGCAGGCCAGGGTGTACCAGTTGGTGCTCGATGCGCAACTGGCCGCTCTGGCGCAACTGAAAACCGGGGTAACCTTACCGGCCGTGACGGAAGTGGTCATTGAGGTTATTTGCCGTGGTTTGTGCGAATTAGGCTTATTGACAGAAAGCCCGGAACAAGCACTGGCCAGTAAAAGCTGGCGACGCTTCTTTATGCATGGCCTGGGGCATTATCTTGGCCTCGACGTCCATGATGTGGGCGATTATCTGCAGGATGGCCAGCCCAGAAAGCTGGTAGCAGGTATGGTTATCACCGTTGAGCCGGGCATATATATACCGGTTGAAGACGATATTCCCGAGCCGTATCGTGGCATAGGGATCCGAATTGAAGATAATATCGTTATTACCGATGAGGGTTACCAGATGTTAACGGGTGACGTGCCGAAAACCATTGCAGACATTGAAGCCTTAATGGCCGAGGGCTGATTGCCCGTAGAAGGATTAAACACAGTCAGTGGCAAAAAATAACCAGTCAGACATTGTTATTGTTGGAGGCGGAGCCGTGGGCTCTGCGTTGGCGCGTTTGCTGGTCAGGCAGAGGCGCCACAGCGTTACCCTAATCGACGCCAACCAGTTTAGCCAGGACCCGCACAGCCATCCGGGGTTTGATGCCAGGGTAATAGCCCTGGCAAAACGCACCGAGCAGGCGCTCTCTGAGCTGGGCGTAGATTTGAAAAAAGCCTTTGCTACGCCCATCGAACATATACTGGTTTCCGACCAGGGATTTATTGGCCAGACCCGACTGCACGCCAGCGATTATCAGTTGCAAAGTTTTGGTCAGGTAGTGGGAATACAGGCTCTCGGCCAGCAGCTTTTTCCCGCCGGGTTACCAGAACTCAACTTATTGGAAGGCGTAACGGTTGATGAAGTTAACCAGTCTGCCGAAAGCATCGGGCTGCAGCTCAGCAACGGCAACACGTTAACCGCCGGTTTACTGGTGCTGGCTGACGGCGGACGCTCTGAGCTTGCCGATAAACTCAATTTCAAACGAAGTAGTGAAGACTACGGCCAGTCTGCGCTGATTGCCAACGTGCAATTCAGTGAGCCGCATAACGGCTGGGCTCACGAACGCTTTACGCCCAATGGGCCACTGGCCCTGCTGCCCTTTGCCGAAGATGACAGCAGTGCTTACGCTAACTGTTATTCGTTAGTCTGGACCTTAAGTCACGACGAGGCAGAAGCCGCTCTGGCGTGGCCTCAAGCGCAGTTTATCAACCGCTTGCAGCAACAAATTGGTTATCGTCATGGTTTGATTAACAAGGTGGGCAGCCGCCACAGTTACCCGTTGGTGTTAAATCAAATCCGCGAATTTACCGGCCATCGTTGCGTGGTCGTTGGCAATGGCGCACAGGCTTTGCATCCCATTGCGGGGCAGGGCTTTAACCTGGGCCTCAGGGATGTGCTGGCGCTGGCTGATACTCTGGAAAGCGCAAACGATCCAGGGGCCTTTGCGGTGTTAAACCAATACCGGCAAACCAGAGTAAAGGATAAGGCGACGACCATTGGTTTAACGGATGGTCTGGTAAGGCTGTTCTCCAATCGATATGCACCACTGGTGGCAGGCCGCAATGCTGGCTTACTGGCGATGGAATTTTGCGACGGACTTTCGCAGAAATTTGTTCGCCAGACCATGGGTTTTGGACAGTAAATCCGAACAAGACAGGACTTAAAATATGTATCAGGCGGACATCGCAATTGTAGGCGCAGGCATGGTAGGGCTGGCACTGGCCCGGTCTCTGAAAGATACCGATCTGTCGGTCATTCTGATCGACACCACTCCTATAGCCAAGCCTCTTTCAGAGCAGCCCGAACTGCGGGTGTCAGCGATCAACGCCGCGAATAAACAGGTGCTCGAGCAACTGGGGGTGTGGCAGCATCTCGACCAGCAACGCCTGAGTGCTTATACGCAGATGCAGGTTTGGGATCAGGATAGTTTTGGCCGGATCCAGTTTAGTAGTGAGGAAATGGGCACCTCTGAACTGGGACATATCATTGAAAACCAGTCGCTGGTTAATGCATTGCACCATCAGGTTAGTCAGCAGTCCAATGTGCAGATGTTACCGTCGACCCACATTGCCAAAGTACTCACCGGACAATCTGAAACCATGCTTATGCTGGACAGCGACGAAGTGGTGTCCTGCCGGTTGCTAGTGGGGGCAGATGGGGCTAATTCGGCTATTCGTAAATACGCTAACTTTCCGCTGACGTTTAAGGATTACGGTCATACCGCCATTGTGGCGACCATCAAAACCGCAGCGCCGCACGGCAAAGTGGCGCGCCAGGTATTTACCCCGACCGGACCGCTGGCCTTATTACCCTTAAGCGATCCCAACTTATGCTCTATTGTGTGGTCGCAGAACAGTCAGCAAGCCGACGAGCTACTGGCGTTATCTAACTGTGACTTCGCCAAAGCCCTGCAGGTGGCTATTGAAGGCGATGTGGGCGAAATCGCAGTTGAAAGTGCGCGCATGCACTTTCCGTTAACCATGCGCTATGCCCGCCAGTGGCTGAGCGATGGGTTAGTGATTATTGGTGATGCAGCACACACGATTCACCCTTTAGCCGGACAAGGCGCAAACCTGGGTTTACAGGATGCTTTTGCCCTGGCGGACAGCCTGCAAAAGCTGGCTGCCGAGCAGGTTGCGTTTCATCAGGCGAAACAGTTAAGAGCTTTTGAACGGGCCCGTAAGAGTGAGGCGGTTAAGATGATAGCTGCTATGGAAAGCTTTAAGCAACTGTTTGGTGGCAGCCATCCGCTCAAGAAGCTAATCCGCGGCGTGGGTATGTGCACGGCAGATGCCATTCCGGCCATAAAACAACGCTTTATTACCCAGGCAATGGGCTGGTAAACCGCCAGTTCTAATCTCGTCTTCAACTTCATCGAACGCCAGCTTATCGCGCTGGCGTTGCAACGCCGGCCAAGCGGGCATACAGTAGCTAAGTCTTTGATCACAATCAGGAGCATACCGGGTATGCGAGTGTTGAATGTATTACTGCTGCTGAGCGGTTTAACCGTATTTAACAGTCAGGCGGCACCTGCCGACGAACTTCTTTCATTGCGCGAGCGTGCGCAAGTGCAGGATGCCATACTGGCAAAACGGGTGGAGCAACTCTTACCTCCGTTAATGTCGCGCAGCGGCATCGACATGTGGCTGATGATTAGCCGCGAGTACAATGAAGACCCCGTCTTACGCACCTTTTTGCCGGCAGACTGGCTACAAACCGCCAGACGCACCACAATTCTTGTTATCGCCAGGGATGCAACGGGCAAGGTGCATACGCTGGCAGTAGCGCCTTACAAGGTGGGAAGTATGTTTGAACGGGCCTGGGATAAATCTGCGCAGCCTGATCAATGGCAGGCCCTGAATGCGATTATTAAACGTTTTGACCCGAAAACTATTGGCGTAAACCAGTCGGAAATCTGGGCCCATGCCGATGGTCTTACCGTTACCGATCGTGCAAGATTAATGGCCGAACTCCCGGAAAAATACCAGTCGCGGGTGGTATCGGCCGAGGCACTGGCGGTTAGCTGGCTGGAAACCCGCATTGATGCCGAAATTGCCCACTACAAGAAAATGGTCGCGGTCGCCCACCAGATCATTGCCGAAGGCTTTTCAGTTAAAACCATCAAGGTAGGTAAAACTACTACCGACGATCTGGTGTGGTGGTTCAGAGAGCGGGTAGCAGAGTTAAAGCTATCGACCTGGTTTCATCCGTCGGTATCCTTGCAGCGAAGCGATAATCAACGCTTTGATCATGAAGCCACCTTTGATGAGGATAAGGCCGAGGTGATTATGCCCGGTGATTTGCTGCACGTTGATTTTGGCATTACCTATCTGGGCCTGAATACCGATACTCAGCAGCATGCCTATATTTTAATGCCTGGTGAGAATAGCGCGCCGGAATACTTGCAGCAGGCAATGCAAAAAGGCAATCAGTTACAGGATATCTTTACCGGTGAGTTCGCCATAGGCCGCACTGGTAACGAAGTGCTTGCAAGTAGTCTGGCTAAAGCCAGGGCGGCGGGGTTAAAACCGACTATTTATACTCATCCGCTGGGTTATCACGGCCATGCCGCTGGCACTACGCTGGGTATGTGGGATAAGCAGGGCGGTGTACCGGGCGACGGTGATTATCCGCTGCATATAAATACTGCCTACAGCATTGAGCTGAATAATGCTGTGATGGTAAAACCCTGGGGTAAAGAAATTCGCATTATGCTGGAAGAAGATGCGTTTTTTGATGATACCGGCGTGTGGTATCTGGACGGGCGACAGACCCGCCTGATAGAAGTCCCTTCGCGCTCGGTGTATTCGCATCAGTTTTAACATCCTACAAAAGAAGAACCAAATATGGATAAACGTACATTTTTAAAATTAACCGGTTTAAGCAGCGTAAGTTTGTTAATGGCGGGCAATACCCGCGCCGCGGGCCAACAAGAAGAACTGGCTTCTTTGTCATCCCTGGTGGGTGACTTGTCGCCCATTTTGGCCAGTGAAAGACGCGCCCGGATCGCCCGGGCACAACAACTGATGGCACAACAAAACATCGATGCTATTGTTCTGGAGCCCGGTGCGGCCATGGTGTATTTCACTGGTATTCAGTGGTGGCGCAGCGAACGGCTTACCGGGGTAGTGATCCCCCGTGAAGGTGAGATTGGCGTAGTGTGTCCGTTCTTTGAAGAGCCCAGTATCCGCGAATCCCTGGAAGTGGGCGATGATGTGCGGGTTTGGCAGGAACACGAGAGCCCGTTTGCACTGGTGACAAAGATCCTTGCCGATCGCGGGATTAAAAAAGGCACCGTTGGCTTTGAAAACAGCGTGCGCTTTTTTGTCTCAGACGGGATCCTGAGTGCTAACCCAAAGCTGCGTGCGGTAAGCGCCGAACCGGTTACCCGCGGCTGCAGAATGATGAAGTCGCCGCATGAGCTCAAGCTGATGCATAAAGCCAATGAAATTACCCTGGCGGCTTATGACTACGTGCATAAACGCTTACGCAAAGGCATGTCTCAGGCCGAAGTAAAGAGCATGATGAACCACGCCATGGTGGCGCTGGGAGGCAGCCGGCCGTGGAGCCTGGCACTGTTCAACGAAGCCAGCGCATACCCTCATGGTACCCGTCAGCAGCAGGTCATCGGGAATGGCTCTGTGGTGCTGATGGACTGCGGCTGTGCGGTGCATGGTTACCAGTCTGATATTAGCCGGACGTTTGTGTTTGGCGAACCTGATAAAAAGCAGCAGCAGGTGTGGCAAACCGTTCGAGAAGGGCAGGAGATTGCATTCGCAGCGGCACAACTGGGTAAGCCTGCCGGCAGTGTGGACGATGCGGTGCGCAAACACTATAGTGCATTAGGTTACGGACCGGATTATGTGTTGCCAGGGCTATCTCACCGAACCGGTCATGGGATCGGCATGGAAGGGCACGAAAGTGTTAACTTTGTAAAAGGCGAAAGTACTCTGTTGCAAGCCGGCATGTGCTTTTCTAATGAGCCCGGGATTTATTTACCCGGTGAGTTTGGTGTGCGACTGGAAGATTGTTTATACATGACTGCCAATGGCCCTGCCTGGTTTACATTGCCACCAGAATCCTTAGCCGATCCGCTGGGTAAACTGGTGCCTTTGAAAGCATAATATAAAGCGACGGGCGGCCACTGCCGCCGATCGCTTTCAAACTGCTTTATTCCATTGGGGTTACCTTAAGCCCAACAAAAATGGTGTCGTCTTCTTTGTCGTCGGGAATGATCACCGGGCCGGGCATTGGGGCTGGCATAGGAATAGGAAACAGGCCTGGTAAGGAAACTGCACCAGCACCGTTAACGTTTAACAATTGGTGAGGCTTAAGTGGGGTAAGGGTTGTTTTGCTCATGATTTTTCTCCGTGATTAAAAATAAACTGCCAGCTCATAGTAGTGCGTGTAACGCTCAATGAGAGCTGACAGGAAGGCCGGAAAAAAGCCAGTATTGTCAGATTGTATAATCGGGGTTAAGCATCGCTAAAACGGTATCGATGAGAATTTTCTTGCGTAACGGTTTAGTGATGTAGGCGTTCATGCCAGCCTGCAGGCATTCCTGTTTATCCTGTACGGAAGCATTGGCCGTACACGCCACGATAGGAATATTTTTGTACTCCTCACCTGCCTTGCCGGTGCGGATAGCATGGGTGGCAGCAAAGCCATCCATTACCGGCATGCGGCAATCCATCAGGACAAGATCGATATCATTGTTGGTTTTCAGCAAATCGATAGCGTGTTTGCCATCTTCGGCCGAGAGCACCGAGAAGCCAGAATCCTGCAACATATAAAAAGCAACCTCCCGGTTAATTGGGTTGTCTTCTGCTAGCAGGATGCGACCTGTTGAAACCACCATCTGATGGGACGGGATGAATGACAGATCGGCATTGTTTGTAACGTTCCTGGCTGAGCCCTGCAGCAAGGCGAATAGCTCATGGCGTAACACCGGCTTATTGAGGGTATGGAGTGTGTTGTCAGGTAAGGGCGTAGCGTCAATGGAAGTATTGCGATCAACAAGCACAGCCAGATTGGTGGGCAATAGCTCAACCCGCTGGGCCTGTTTTTTGCTGTTTCGCCAGGCGCTGAATTCAGCCTGTAGCGCAGCATCAATAATTAGCCAGTCCATGTCGGGCGGCATTTTTTCGCTGAACTCAGCCAGTGAGTCGAGCGAGTCAATTAGTATAAAGCGAACCCTCCACACTGCCAGTTGCTTACACAGCAATCGCGCCTGACGGTGCAGTGAACTCAACACAATGACACCACCTACTTCAGGCAGTTGTTGCAGGCGTACCGGCGTAGATAACGTTGCCGTTGCGGTAAACTGACTGCCTTCATTGAGTTTACTGGTTACGGCGATTTTGCCTTTCATCATGTGAGTCAGGCGCTGCACAATAGACAGCCCCAGGCCGGTGCCACCAAAGCGCCGGGTAGTGGATGAGTCGGCCTGGCTAAACGGCTTAAACAATACTTGTTGCTGAGCTTCGGTCATGCCTATTCCGGTATCTTCCACGGTGATTTCAAGCAGAATATGTTCGCTGTCCAGCGGAATGCCGCGCAGACCAAGTTGTACTTCCCCTTCGGCAGTAAATTTAATCGCGTTAGACAGCAAATTGGTTAACACCTGGCCAAGGCGCACTTCATCGCCGGTAAGCCGGTTAAAGGGGAGACCACTTAAATCAACATGGAGTTGTACAGGCTTTGTACTTAGTTGAGCCAGTTGTTCCTCGACGATACGCTGTACCAGTAAATCTATTTCGATAGAGGCGTACTCCAGCTCCATTTTATTTGCTTCGATTTTAGAAAAATCGAGAATATCGTTAATGATGGTCAGCAGTGCGCTCGCACTGGTGCGTGCAAGCTCTAATCGGCGCTGTTGTTGTTCATCACTGGCGTGCTGTGTGGCAAGCTGCAGCATACCCATGATGCCATTCATTGGTGTGCGGATCTCATGACTCATGGTGGCTAAAAATTCACTTTTTGCCTGATTAGCCTGCTCCGCTTCGTTTTTTGCCAGCTGCATGGCCAGCTCACTGGCTTTTACGTTAGTGATGTCGGTGGCAACCCCCAGAATAAACGTTTGTCCATGAGCATCCTCGAAGCGGATCTTTTTGGTCCACAGGGTGCGGGTTTCGCCATTAGGAAACTGGATCTGCTCTTCATTTTCAGCGCTTCCTGACGCAAAAGCGAGAATATCCATGCGTAAAAATTGGTCGGCTTCTTCTTTGTTATATTCCTCAACCGTTGTGTAACCAATCACCTTATCCCGTTTTTCCGGTGGGTATAGAGAGATAAACTTATCATTGGCCATCACAATGCGGTAGTCGGTGTCTTTCACAAATAAATACACCGGTAAATGATCAAACATCAGCTGCTGAAAACTGGCCTTTTCCGACAGGGCCAGCTCTATGCGTTTTTTCTCAGTAATATCAGTATGGGTGCCCGCCATCAGCACTGGCTCGCCCTTCGCGTTATAGTCGGTGACCTTGCCTCGTTCGAAAAACCACATCCACTCACCATTTTTATGCCGCATGCGGCATTCGAAATCGAAGTATTCAATGTGGCCAGCAAGGCAATCTTGCAGTAAGGCCCTGGCTTTATCACGGTCTTCAGGATGCATGGCATTAAATAGGGTATCTAATGACAGCGGGCCCAGCTCATTTAGCTCGTAACCGAGCATATTGGCCCAGCGGGCGTTGAGTTGCACGCGCTGGGAGGGGATCTCCCATTCCCAGGTGCCGGCCCCGGAGGCCTCTACAATAAACCCGAGACGTTTTTTCTTGATGAGTCTGGCCTGAAAAATACGCTGCCGGGTAATGTGCTCACACAGGGTAGTGAGTATTTGCAGATAATGCTGTAAGCGATTAAACAGTGCTTCATCGGCTGTGGTGCCAGCCTTTAGCATCACGCACAGACTAAGTTCAATATTCAGTGGCTCACTGAATAGAGTCAGTGCTGCCAGCTCATCGTGACAAGGCAGGGCAAAGTCGAGAATACCGGCAGGGCAATGCCAGCGACTCTCGGCTCTGAATTGCCCCAGCAATGACTCGATAAACTCGCTATCCAGTGATTGCTCGGTGGTGAAATACAGCTGGTTCCACAGCGAACGTGAATGACACAACAGCATCGCACCATCCAGACTAAGGTGATCGGTGAGCGTTTGAAAGACAGGTGTAAGCTGGGCGGCTTCCTCTGCGGTCATGTCGCTGGTTAATAAGGAGTAATCATCGTCAACCAGATTGCTGTCTATGGGGGTACTTAGCATATCATCGAAAAACAGGGGCTTTGAGCAAAGTATAGTGCAAAGTAGCGAACCCCCAAGTTCTGTTGGAAATTATCGTTCTCTTAATCGACGAGTGATGAAGTCAGCCAGTGTTCTGCTGACTACCGGATGCTGGGTAGACTGAATAAACAGGCAGACGTTGATCCCTCCAAGTGCCGGCAGGTTTCGGTGTTTCAGCTCCATCAGATTCGCCGGCATACTGGAGCGTGCCAGCGCAGTGATACCCAAACCCTGTTGAATAGCCGCAACGAGTCCGGATAAATCGGCGTTGGTGTAACTTATCTTCCAGGCCGTGGTTTGTTGTTTAAGGTGGGTTATTACGCGACTGCGATAAATACAGCCATCGGGCGCCAGCACCAGGGCAATATTAGGCGTGATAAGAGGATGGGCCGGATCGCCAACCCAGACGACCTCATCTTCCAGAATCACATCGCCATCGGTGGCTTGCTCCGGGTTAACCAGCGCCAGGATCATGTCAAAGTCATTTTGCCGCGACGGATGAAGCAGTTCGCGGCTCAGGGCCGAAGTCACTTCCAGTGATACATCCGGATAGCGTTTGGAAAACTCGCCAATCAGGCCGGGCAGCAGGGTAGAGGCGAACTCGTTGGGGATCCCTAACCGCATGCGGCCGCGTAACGGAGTGGGATCCAGACTACGGAAAATACTGTCGTTTAGTTCCAGTAGCTCCTTGGCTTTAGGATACAGCCAGTTGCCATCTGAGCTTGGTAAGTGTCGCTGACCGACTTTAGTGAACAGTTTTTTACCCAGTTGTTCTTCCAGTTTTTTTATCTGCAGGCTGATGGCAGGTTGCGAGCGTCCCAGCCACTGGCCAGCTTTAGCATAGCCGCCTTGTTCAATGACACCAACGAAGGTGCGCAGGTTGTCCAGGGATAATTGCTTCATCATAAAGATTAGTAATTCTGATATTTAGGCTTGTGTATATAAGTATTTTAAATGTATTCATAAGAATTTCCAATTTGTTGTGATTGCCATGCCTCCCTATACTTTTATGCAATATCTTCACAATGTCGGGTTAGCCACAATGAGCAGCGCAACTACACAACGCACCGCGTTATACAACAAACACCTTGAATCAGGTGCCAAGATGGTCGATTTTCACGGCTGGGATATGCCGCTTCACTATGGGTCGCAAATCGAAGAACATCATACTGTGCGCCAGGCGGCGGGCATGTTTGACGTATCGCACATGACCATTGTTGATGTTACCGGCAGCCAGGCTAAAGACTACCTGCGTTACCTGCTGGCTAACGATGTTGATAAGCTTAAGGACAAAGGCAAAGCGTTATACAGTGGCATGCTGAACGACGCTGGCGGCGTGGTTGATGATCTGATTGTGTATTATTTTGATGCCACTAACTACCGCATGGTAGTTAACTCGGCGACCCGCGAAAAAGACATGAACTGGCTGTTAAAGCAAACTGAAGGCTTTGACGTAGCAGTTACTGAGCGCCCGGAATTCGCCATGATTGCAGTGCAGGGGCCAGAAGCCAAAGCCAAAGCGGCGGTAGTATTCTCTAACGCGCAGAATGAGGCGGTAGAAGGCATGAAGCCGTTTTACGGTGTGCAGGCTGAAGATCTGTTTATTGCCACTACTGGCTATACCGGCGAAGCCGGTTACGAAATTATGGTGCCGGTAGAAAAAGCCCCTGAGCTGTGGCAGAGCCTGCTGGATGCCGGGGTAAAACCCAGTGGACTGGGTGCACGGGATACGCTGCGTTTGGAAGCGGGCATGAATTTGTATGGCCAGGATATGGACGAAACCATTTCGCCGCTGGAAGCGAACATGGGCTGGACCGTGACCTGGGAACCTGCCGAGCGTGACTTTGTGGGTCGTGCAGCGCTTGAGGCACAGCGTGAACAGGGCACCCAAAAGCTGGTTGGCTTGGTGATGAAAGAAAAAGGCGTATTGCGCGCCGGACTTAACGTCAAAACCGCAGAAGGCGAAGCGGGCATTATTACTTCGGGTACCTTCTCACCTACCTTAGGACATGCCATAGCCATGGCGCGTATTCCTGCGACTAACAGCAGCACCGTAGAGGTGGAAATGCGTAAAAAGTGGGTTAAAGTAGAAGTGGTTAAGCCCAGTTTTGTCCGCAATGGAAAAAGTGTTTTATAACAATTTAACGAAGAGCAGGAATACACATGAGTACTATCCCAAATGATTTACGTTACGCGGCGTCACACGAATGGGTTCGCCCGGAAGGTGACGGAGTTTTTACCATTGGTATCACTGAACACGCGCAGGATTTATTAGGTGATATGGTATTTGTTGATTTACCGGATGTGGGTGATCAGGTAAATGCCGGCGACGACGTGGCAGTAGCCGAATCGGTAAAAGCCGCGTCAGACGTGTACACCCCAATTACCGGCGAAGTGCTGGCGGTAAACGAAGAACTTGAAGACTCACCAGAGCTGGTTAACTCAGACCCATACGGTGACGGCTGGTTATTTAAAATTAAGGCCGACGATGTGGCTGAAGTAGACGAGCTGCTCGACGCTGAAGGTTACGCCGCCAGTATCGAAGACGACGAATAAGTCTGACGTTACAACATTGATAATAAAGGGGCGATTCTGGCCCCTTTGTTTATTCTTTTTACTCTATTGCAGATGCTTAACGAATTATGTCAAACGCTTCAATTTCACTGGCTCAGTTAGAGCAAAAAAATGCCTTCGTTGGCCGTCATATAGGCCCCAGCGAAGAAGAGATCCAGCAAATGCTGGACAAAGTGGGTGCCAGCTCACTGGATGACCTTATCGATCAGACCGTGCCAAACAGCATTTGTCTGGATAAACCTATCGAGACCGGCGAAGGCGCCACCGAAGTTGAAGCGCTGGCAGCCCTGAAAGCGACCGCCGCAAAGAATAAAATTAACCGCTCGTTTATTGGCATGGGTTATTACGATACCCACGTGCCAAACGTAATTTTACGTAACGTGCTGGAAAATCCAGGCTGGTATACCGCTTATACGCCGTATCAGCCAGAAATTGCTCAGGGCCGCTTAGAAGCCATCCTTAACTTTCAGCAACTGACTATCGATTTGACTGGCCTCGAGCTGGCCTCAGCCTCGTTGCTGGACGAAGGTACTGCGGCGGCCGAAGCCATGGCACTGGCCAAACGGGTTTCTAAAAACAAAAAAGCCAACCTGTTTTTCGTGGCCGATGATGTGCATCCGCAAACCCTCGACGTGGTAGAAACCCGCGCTGAGATGTTTGGTTTTGGCATTATTACCGGTCCTGCGGAGCAGGCCGCTGATCACGATGTGTTTGGTGCGTTATTGCAATATCCCGGCACCACCGGTGAAGTGAAAGATCTCACCGACACCATAGCTGCCGTACAGGCCAAAAAAGGCATTGTGGCAGTTGCTACCGACCTGATGAGCCTGGCGTTGCTGAAATCGCCTGGTGAATTAGGAGCAGATGTGGCCTTAGGCAGTGCCCAACGTTTTGGTGTACCTATGGGGTATGGCGGTCCACACGCCGCCTTTTTTGCTACCCGTGATGCATATAAGCGCTCATTACCAGGCCGTATTATTGGCGTAAGTAAAGACACCCGTGGTCGTCAGGCACTGCGTATGGCGCTGCAAACCCGCGAGCAACACATTCGCCGCGAAAAAGCCAACTCAAATATTTGTACTGCCCAGGTATTACTGGCTAATATGGCCTCGTTCTACGCGGTTTACCATGGCCCTGAAGGCATTAAGACCATCGCCAGCCGTATTCACCGCTTTGCCGATATTCTGGCTGCCGGTTTAACCAAAAAAGGCTTGGCACTTAAACACTGCACTTACTTTGATACGCTCACCGTGCTGGTGGACAATAAAGACAAAGTGATTGAGAAAGCGCTGGCACTGGGCCTCAATCTGCGAGCAGACATTAAAGGCGCTGTGGGTATTGCGCTGGACGAAACCACAACCCGCAACGATATTCTGCAGTTGTTCACCGTACTAATTGGTGACGATCACGGCTTGAGCATTGATGACCTTGATGCCCACGTAACCACTCAGGGCAGCCAGTCTATTCCTGGCGATCTGGTACGTAGCAGTGATTACCTGACGCACGAAGTGTTTAACAGCTACCATTCAGAAACCGAGATGCTGCGCTACATTAAAAGCCTCGAAGATAAAGACTTAGCGCTTAATCACTCGATGATTTCATTGGGCTCGTGCACCATGAAGCTCAACGCTACGGCTGAAATGATCCCGGTGACCTGGCCGGAATTTGGCCAGTTGCATCCGTTTGCGCCGCTCGACCAGGCCGCAGGTTACCAGGAGATGATCAGTGAGCTTAGCGACTGGCTAATCAGCATTACCGGTTATGATGCGCTTTCCATGCAACCAAACTCCGGTGCCCAGGGTGAATACGCCGGGCTGTTGGCTATCCAGCGCTACCACGAAAGCCGTGGTGAAGGGCATCGTAATGTGTGCCTGATCCCAAGCTCTGCCCACGGAACTAACCCGGCTTCGGCGCAAATGGTTAGCCTGAAAGTCGTAGTAGTCGCCTGTGACAAAAATGGTAACGTTGACCTTAACGATCTGCGAGCTAAAGCAGAAGAAATGGGTGATAACCTTTCTTGCGCGATGATCACTTACCCATCTACCCATGGCGTATACGAAGAAACCGTGCGTGAAATTTGCGATATCGTGCATCAGTATGGTGGTCAGGTTTACATGGATGGCGCCAACATGAACGCGCAGGTTGGTATCACCGCGCCCGGCTTTATTGGCTCAGACGTATCGCACTTAAACCTGCACAAAACTTTCTGTATTCCTCACGGAGGCGGCGGCCCGGGTATGGGTCCTATTGGCGTAAAAGCGCATTTAGCGCCGTTCCTGTCTAACCACTCGGTGGTCGATATCGAAGGCGCGGGCAAAGACTGTGGTGCCGTTTCGGCTGCGCCATGGGGCAGCGCGTCGATTCTGCCTATCAGCTACATGTACATCAAAATGATGGGCAGTGCCGGCTTACGTAAAGCCACCGAAGTTGCCATTCTGAACGCTAACTATGTGGCGCGTTCACTGGAAGGCCATTACCCGGTACTTTACAAAGGGCGTAACGGTCACGTGGCACACGAATGTATTATCGACCTTCGCCCGCTGAAAGAAGCCTCCGGGGTTAGCGAGCTGGATATCGCCAAGCGCCTGAACGACTATGGCTTCCATGCGCCGACCATGAGCTTCCCGGTAGCCGGAACGCTGATGATTGAGCCGACTGAGTCTGAGTCGAAGTTTGAGCTGGACCGGTTTGTAGAAGCTATGATCCACATTCGCGAAGAGATCGCCAAAGTGGAAAGCGGTGAATGGGATGCCACCGACAACCCACTGCACAACGCACCACATACCCTGGCTGATATTTGCGATAACGACTGGAACCGCAGCTATGACCGCACTACAGCGGCATACCCGGTACCTACCGTTGCCCGCAACAAGTTCTGGCCAAGCGTAAACCGTATCGACGACGTATACGGCGACCGTAACCTTATGTGTAGCTGCCCGCCGCTGGAAAGCTATATCGAGGAATAGAGTACTGTCAGTCGGGAATTAAGTTTGTGACTCTCGCAATTAAGTTTGTGACAGTAATTAAGATCGTGACTGACTGAACCATGGTTGAAAGTATTCGAAGAGGCGAATCGTTTAGAGGTTCGCCTTTTTATGGTGCGCCGGGCATGGCGCGTAGTGCGAAAGCACTGTTCGATTCATTGTGGTGGTGAGTCGATGACTTGGAGGTGAAAGTCCTCTGCACACCCGGCAAGGGGAAGTGCTAGCCGAACGGC
>Ga0213831_1000427_pt1 | contig 28917 bp, 29 predicted proteins | sample SWATP12_FD_163421 | JGI IMG/M metagenome (GOLD analysis project Ga0213831, IMG submission 163421) | Coastal seawater microbial communities from Marineland, Florida, United States - SWA TP1 #2 | ecosystem: Environmental > Aquatic > Marine > Coastal | place: USA: Florida | collected 2016-08-06 | reverse complement strand
CTGTAATAACTGCTCTTCTCATAATTATCCTTTTGCGTTAGTGCCGCATATGGTAATGATTTTATGACACTAAGTGGTCTGCTCTTTTGCGACCCTGTTCTACGTGATTTGGTAGCAAATTTCCACCTCAATCCAAGAATTTTACCATTGTAGTGTATTTCGACCGCGATGTCGGCTTCGGGTTCGATTTCTGTTATGCGTTTACTAATACTGTTATTATAGCCTGCTTTCAATGATTAACCCGAAACACCACGCCATGAGTAAACGCCTGCAATCTGCCAACGTCCATTTTAACCAGTCCGGTACTCCCGTGGCAGACAGCTTTGATGATGTCTATTTCTCTAACGACAGCGGTTGTGATGAAACCCGGCATGTGTTCATTAACGGTAACGATCTCGCTGAGCGCTGGTTAAACTGGCAGGCAGCGCACTTTATCATTGCCGAAACCGGTTTTGGTACCGGTCTTAACTGCATTATTGCCATGCAGCAGTTTAAACAATTCAGAGCCGCTAACCCCGGGCATCCGCTTAAACGGCTATTTATTCTCAGTACCGAGAAGTTCCCGCTGGCAGTGGCCGACTTACAGCATGCGCTGGCGGTTTTCCCGTCGGTCAGCGAAGAAGTCCATGCCCTGGCGGCACAATATCCTCCCGCGCTTAGCGGCTGTCACCGCATGAATTTCGATGCATGGCATACCAGTATCGATTTATGGCTGGGTGACGTACACGAGTTACTCCCACAATGGCACTGCCCGCAAAGCGGTCTGGTGGATGCCTGGTTCTTAGACGGCTTCGCACCCAGCAAGAACCCGGAAATGTGGACCGAGGCACTATTTAGTCAGATGTCTCGCTTAAGTAAAACCGGCGCCACCCTGGCTACCTTTACCGCTGCGGGAGTGGTTAAGCGCGGTTTAAAAGAAGCCGGCTTTGAGATAGCCAAACGCAATGGCTTCGGCCGTAAGCGCGATATGCTCACCGGCACTCTGGCCAATCCCCCCGCAAACCGGGTAAGCACGCCCTGGCACTATAGGTATCCCGATACGCCTGCCAGCCCGGCGCAACATATCGCTATTATCGGTGCCGGCCTCGCCGGTTCAACCCTGGCGCTGGCGCTGTGCCAACGTGGTATCCGGGTAAGTCTATTTGGCCAGGCCCCTGCCCCGGCCGATGGTGCTTCTGGCAATCGCCAAGGCGGCTTTTATCCGCAACTGCAGGCCGACCAGAGTAACCCGGCCCTGATCCAGGCCCATGGCTTTTTATACGCCAGACGTTACTACGATGCCCTTGCGGAAAAAGGACTGAGCTTTACCTGGCAATCCTGCGGTGTACTGCTAATGGGATTCAGTGAAGAAGTGCAAAAGCGCCAGCAAAATCTGCTGCAAAAAGATTTGTGGCCAGCGCAGCTCGTTCAGCCGGCAACCGCCGAAGAGGCCACCAAAATAAGCGGCATTGATATTCACGGCGAAGGCCTTTTTGTACCCCAAGGCGGCTGGTTATGCCCCGCCGAAGTGGTTGCCGCTCAGCTTGATGCGGCTCGTATAACCTGCTTACTCAGTGAGTATTATAATCAGCGCGTGGCGTTATCGGAAGATGGCCGTAACGTAGCGCTTCTTGAAGATGGCAAACAAATTAGTGCAGACAGGGTGGTGATTGCCGCTGGCCACGAATGTGCCGAAATGGCCGAACTGGCCCACTTACCGCTGCGACCAGTGCGCGGCCAGGTCGAGGCAATCCCCGAACAAGCTCCGCTAAACGAGTTAAAAACCGTACTCTGTCACAAAGGCTACTTAACGCCCGGCTGGAATGGTCGTCATGCCCTTGGCTCCACCTATGTAAAAGGTGATACCTGCACCACCAGCAGAAAGGAAGAAAGTGAGCAAAACCTGGCCACCCACGCCAAAGCATTGGCAGGCTATGATTGGGCTCAGTCGATTGAACACGATGATACTGCCAGGGCGTCGATACGCCTGGGCAGTGCCGATCACCAGCCAGTAGTGGGAGCGGTTATCCCGCCGCAAAAAACCATCGAACGCTATCGTGAATTGTATAAGGGCAAGCATAGCAGTCAGTACGAATTGGCTACTGATGAGCAGGCGTTACTGGTGCTCACCGGGCTGGGCTCCCGAGGGTTAACCTCGGCCCCGCTGATGGCGGAAATCCTGGCCAGCCAGCTTTGTCATGAGCCGTTGCCAATGAGCGAATCATTGTTGCAGGCGCTGGCGCCAGAAAGATTTATGCTGCGCACTTTTAAGCGCCCGCCGGAAGCGTAAGTTTATTCGGTATCCAGCACTGGAGCCATGGGCACCAGCGACGTTACCACAAATGCAGGAATAAACACGTTGGCACTGGCCACCACCCGCTGTTGGTCGATAGAAATGATCCGCGCATTCACATTCACGCCACGCGGTTGCTCTACCAGCGTACCGGTGAGGATATGATCCATTTCCATGCGTTTAGCAATACGCCGCCCTTCACGGCTTAAGGCTAGATCGCCGTAATCAGTTACATCCAGGCTATTGGCCAGTTTGAAATCTACCACGCCAAGACCGTATTGTTGCAACTCGGCAATCAGGTATTCAGCCAGCTGATTGCCCAGCACAGTGGTCTCCCGTAAGGAGCGGTTAAGACGCACAAAACTGGCGATACCAATCAGCTCATCGGTATTCACCTGCACCGAACCGTCCATTAGCGCCATAGCAAGGCTAGCTGCGTAGTCATTTAGAGCCTTGTGAGTCATACCCGGTGTGAAGCCGGTTTGCAGTGGATCCTGATAGCCCCGCACATTTTGTTGAACCCGGTACATTTCTATATCGCGGGAATCCGGCCGGTATTCGAGGCCGCTGTCTGCTGGCGGGCGTACCTGAGTCTGCCCGGCCGGCGGCGGCACCTCATCATCGTTGCCAAACCAGAAATAACCACTTTTCGGCTGGCCGGCGCAACCGCTCAGCGCCATCGCGCATACCAAACAGGCCAACAACTGACGCATGATTACCCCCGGCTTAATTTAACACCATCACGCATACCGCCGCGCTCACTGCCATCACTGGGGATCAGCGCGTCTGCCACGTAAAACGGTATGAGCATTTGTGCGCTGGCGACTACCGCACGCGATTGAATACCAATAATGCGGGCATTCACCATCACGCCGCCCTGATGCTTAGCCATGGTGCCTGTTAAGACATATTCCATGGGTAAACTGGCATCGAGCTCCAGGTAATCCCGGGTAAGCACAAAGTCGCCCTCTTCGGTAATGCGAATAAAGTCGGTGGCTTTGTAATCAATAACCGGAATGCGGAATTTATGCAGTTCGTGCACAAAGGACTCAGCCATTTGCTGACCCAGCAAATTGGTTTGCTGCAGGTCGGAGTCCAGTAACGCAAAATGGGTTACGCCCACCGGCGTTTTATTGGTCACGTATTCCATGTTGGCAATCAGGTCCTGAGTCAGGGCCTTCACGTAATCACCCACATGCTTGGTTAACGGGCGGCCTTTATAAGCCCCCTGCACACTGGAATACAACGGCGGCTGGCCCAGTGCACCAAAGCTATCGACGTCTTCGGCCATCATCGGCTGATGATTTGAGCGATCGGCTGCAGTGATGTCTACCACATTAAGCGATGGCATTTTTTCAGGCTGAGGGGTTTGCACCATTTCCTCATCCATACTCTGACAGCCTGCCGTGGCGGCTGCCACCAGAAGTATGCCAAGTCGTGTTGCCCTTACTGCCCTTTGCATAATGATTACCCTTTATTCTCTGTACGATATAGCCGGCCATTACGGGTGGTTACCTGCTCATCCAGCCAAAACAATTCTGCCGGGAAAAAGCGCGTTGCAGCTGCTACCACATCGCGGGTCCGGGCGTTAATAATGCGCGCGTTAACCATTGCCCCTTCCTGCTGATAAACCAGCGTACCGGTAATGAAAAAATCGACTCGCTCCATGGCAGATAGCTGGTCGATATCACGCGACAGCACCCTGTCGGACTTTTCTCCTACTATTATATCGTTCGTCAGCTTAAACTCTTGAGCGGTAAATCCACGTTTTGTGGCTTCGGTAAGGATCCCTTCTTCAAGCTGATGACCGAGCAGTTGCAACGGATGCTGAAAGGTCTCGTCGTAGGTCAGAGAGTCCACCGGCACAAAACCGGTCACCGCATAGCGGGTTTGCCGGGCCGGGCGAACGTTGGCAAACAGTTCGTTGGCCAGCACATAGGTGTGATACTCCACATTGCCAAGCGCTGGCACCGGCACCTGGTCGTTGGTCATTTCCATGACCGGCGTTCCAGAACTGCAGCCGCCAAGCAAACTGGCTCCCAGCAAGGTAGTAAATATAGTGGTTCGCAAAGAGTATTGACGCATAATCGGATCCAACCTGAGTTAACAGTTCAGGTTTTGCAATTATCACACCAGCTTACTCTTCCTGATTTAACGCGGTTTTACAGCCAAAAAGCGGCAAAGACCTGCCACCCGTTAAAGGTCATTCAGCAATTTTTGCCACAATGCCGCGACCGCTTGCTGATCGGCAGGTTCCAGTTCGTTGTTAGCAAAAGCCTGCTCGAGACTTTGCTGCATGGTTTGACTGAGCTTCTGTACTGAGGCTGTTTCATCAAGCTCCAGCTTGCGGGCCTCTACGGCAAAATGCCCCTGCAGGTAGCTGGCGATAAACAGCTCGTCGTCACTGCCGTGATCAACCACACCATCCAGTGCGCTATCAATTTTTTCCACTACCGTGACAAATTCATCGCTGGCTTTAACCTGTTGTTGCATAGTGTCTCGCTTACTTTTTCGTTAGTTAATTGCTGTTACTACTGCAGCGGATAATACACCCGGTCATCGTAACCGGTTATCACTGCGATAATCCCCGCCAGTTCGCTATCGAGGCTCTCGTCGCCGCTGTCGCTCCTGAGTGGCCGCCCATCGAGCTGCTGAAGCTTCTGTTTGGTGGCAGCAATCCAGATATTGTCGCGGCCAATGGCCCTTAACACATCCGGGCTTAGCTGCTGATTGCCGCGGCCAAACACGTGCCCCTGACCGCCTATAGCGGTGATCACCAGGCGCGCGGGAGAGTGGCTGACCAGTTCCAGTAACTGTGAGGCGGTCACATCGGCGGCAATCACCTCGCCATTTTTTACCACATCTACGCCTAATAACGTGTTAGCCAGGCCCATTCGCGCCATCACCTCAGCAACGGTCGAGCCTGAGCCCATAACATATAAATGCTCATCGTCTTCGGCAATGATTTCGCTTATATATTCGGCAATCTCGTTAATCACCATGGACTCGTCTTCACGGCCGCCCATTTTTACTGACTGCACGTAGGTAAGTTCGTCGGGCACCTGCATTTCGCCATAATGCTGCGCACGCACCTTGCCCTGGCGAAATGCTGACTCATCGATATCACGCACCTCGGCCTGACGCACGCTCACCAGTTCACCGGTAAGCATTTTGGCTACCACGTCACCGGCTGCCGAGGGCGTTACCGCATAGACACCCGAATGTATTTTTACTCCAGCGGGTACACCAAGCACCGGCACTCTGTTTTCCACAATACTGCACACATTGCGCGCCGTACCGTCGCCGCCGGCAAAAAGAATTAGGTCCACGCCCTGGTTAACCAGTTCGCGCACTGCGTTTTCGGTGTCTTCAGGCGTTGTTTCGGCACTTTGGCTGGTATAAATAATCTGGTAATCCAAGCCCAGCGCCGCACAGCAATGTTCACCCATTTCACCGCTGGCAGTGAGTACCGAAAGATTGTTAAACGAGGCCAGTTTTGTGAGCGCTCTGGCCATTTTATCGTTAGCCAGTTTAGTCGCTCCCGCCGCCAGCGCCTGCTGCCGAATTGCCTCGCCATCGCTGCCTTTAAGCGCCATTGCACCACCAATTCCGGCGTAAGGATTAATCACCACACCTAATTGAAAGGCTTTACTCATTGCGGGTACTCCTTATCCAGCCAGACCTGATTTAACTCAGGCCCGTTAAACTTTTCTCGCAGCGCATTAATGAACAGAGTGGCCCGGGGCGGAAAGCCGGAGTGTAGATACGAAAGCAATTGTGCCCTAACGCGGCGGGTAAAGCCCTCACGATCCGGCTCGGCGCCATTTAAGTTATCAGTACTTACCTGAAAACGACGGTTAGCGGCGATAGTCATAGCCCATTCGATGGCCTGGGGTTTTACTTCGACCTGTTCAAACTCGCGCTGCTGATCGGCATCACGCCCGTCAGGGCAATACCAGTAACCATAATCCTCCAGCAACCGGCGCTGCTGCCCGGCTATGCACCAGTGCGCTATTTCGTGCAGCGCACTGGAAAAATAGCCATGAGCGAAGACGACCTGATGATAGGGGGTCTGGTCGTCTGCAGGCAGGTAAACCGGCTCATCGCCGCCTCTAATCAGGCGCGTGTTGAACCGGCTAAGAAACGTCTGATCGAACAATGCCATTAACGGTTCTACATCGGGATCATTGTCGTGTTTTATGGCCGCTGCCATTGCCTGCTGCATACAGAATTCGGTTTGTGATAGTCGTTATTTAATGGCCGCGAAGAATAGCAAAATCTGCCTGCACGAGCCAGATTTGTCAGCATGATTAAGGTATTATACAGTCAATATTCAAATACGACCGGACAGCGTAGCAAGAAGGACGCCTTGTGGTAGAACAGATTATCGCTCATCTGCGTCAGGTGAATGCCCGGCGCTCTCTGGCAGAACAAATGCAGTTATTGGCCCCCATCCAGGCGTTGCAACAATGGCAATGCCAACGGTTGCTGGCCACCCATGCAGAGCTGGCTCAAAAACCAAGCTACGCCAAAGCCATGGATTTTTTTGTAGAAGAGCTTTACGGTCCCAAAGATTTCAGCCAGCGCGATGCTGACTTAATGCGGGTTATCCCAAAACTCGCTAAAGCCCTGCCGAATAAAGCCATGCACGCCATTGAGCAGGCACTGTGGCTTAACGCGCTGTCATTCGATTTGGATATGGCGATGGCTCAGGCGCTCGGTGACGCGCCGCTCAACAGAGAGAGCTATGCGCTGGCCTACCGTAAAGTGGGTCGTGGTGATGACCGCGCCCAACAAATTCAGATTGTGGCAGGATTAGGTGAGCAGCTGGCCGATGTGGTAAAAATTCCGGGCATAGGCCTGTTGATTAAACTTTCCCGAAGACCGGCGAAAATGGCCGGGCTGCTAAGCATGCACGAATTCTTGCAACGGGGTTTTGAGGCATTTAAAGACCTCGGTAATGTAAAGGCCTTTATCGAGCCGGTTATCGCTACCGAAACAGCGCTCAATCAAAAATTGCTCGACCCTGATGTTAACCTGACAGAAGAGAACCCGCTCCCCCATGTCTGACCAATTTAACTGGCAGTATCCAGAGCCGTTTATTACTTCGTGGGAAATCCAGCCACAGGACATCGACCACTACAATCATGTGAACAACGTGGCCTATTTAAGCCAGCAGGAAAAGCTCGCCTGGGCCCATTCCAGAGCGTTGGGACTGGGGTTTGAACATTATCAGCAAGCCGGCCGGGGCATGGTGATCTTTCGCCACGAGTTAAATTATTTGAAACCGGCTTTACTGGGTGACACGCTGCACTGCGCCACCTGGATAACCCAATGCGACGGTAAAATCACGCTCTCCCGTGAGTTTCAGTATATACGTGAAAGCGATGGCGAAACCGTGTATCGGGGTCACACTCAGTTTGCCTGCGTAAAACTGGCCAGTGGTGCGCCAACTCGTATGCCAAAAGCGTTTGTTGATATTTACCTGCCAGCGTGCCTGGCCAGCCAGGCTGAATAAATTATGTCGCGCTTCGCTCAGATTGTCTCGGTTTGTCTGCTGGTATCCGTTAGCCTGAACATTTATTTGCTCTGGCCTGAACCTGCGCCCGCAGCCGCTGAGACCTCCACTGACAAACCAGGCAACAGGATAACGACAGACAATGCAACCAAGCCGCAAGTTTCAACCGCGCAGCAGTCAGCATCAACCTACCAGGCCGAGTCTGATCTATCGGCCGCGCCAAAAGCCGATATCGACACCGTTCGCCAATGGCTGGAACAAGGCGACTTCTCCCGGGTCGAGCGCTTTTTAATTGCTGCGCTACGCGCTAATCCCGAATCGGCGCAACTGTTATTGCTGGAAGCCGATTATATTCTGGCTACCGAGCCGTTAAGCGTGGCCGTCAGTCACCTTTTTGCTTTGCAGGAACTCAGCCTGTTTAACCGCGCGCAGCGGGAAGACCTGGCAAACCGCAGCGCAGAGTTAATCGAAAATACTATCAGTGCACTGTATAACGCCGGTGACTGGGATATGCTGGCACAATTCTTAGAGCCGTTATTTCAGCTTAATAGTACCGATGAGACTGTTACGCTCAAGCTTGCCGAAGCCTACGCCAGACAACAAAAATTTACTCTGATGGAAGACGTGCTGGCTAATTTAAGTACCAATAATGCCGGTGCCCGCAGTTTGCGTCAGCGGTTTGTGCCAGGCCAGGCTCCCTCTTTAGAAAGAAACGAGGAAAAACCTGCTGATGCACAACAGACACCGATAACACGACTAGCCCTGACCCGCTATGGCGACCAGTATATTGCTAATACACAAATTCTTAATCGTCCGGCAGCGCTGCTACTGGATACGGGCGCGAGCAGCACTGCTATCAGCTTTGAACTGTACAAAACACTCAGACGATTTAATCAGATCCCGGTCATTGGCCTGTTTGATGTACGCACCGCTGGCGGCCCTATTCGCTCCCCATTAGTCCGCATAGATAATATAACACTGGGCCCCTATAAACTGAGTAACATAGGCGTGTTTGTAATGCCCGAGGCCGCCATGCAGCAAGCCGACGGATTACTGGGTATGAATGTGTTAAAACAGTTTCATTTTCAGCTTGATCAAACCACTGCTGAACTGTTGTTAACCCCACGCCAGTAGGTTGTTACTCTCGCCCATAGCGCCGGCAATGGCCGCGATAGTCAGCCAGGCCATTGCCTTCAGCATCGAAACCTGTGCCGGTAACAGTGAGCCGGCAATGTGTTCTTTCGCCAGTGAGGGTACGGGTAAGAAACACTTTGCCAAGCGTGTCGCCGCTATTGAGATCCACCGTGAAAATAAAATTATCATCCAACAGCAACACAGGCTCCCCGCCCAACACCGTCCCGGAGAAAACCTGATGCCCGGTATTTACCAGCGTGCCAGCGGCATAATCAAATTCTGATGTAACGTGATAGACAATACGGCCAGTGAGATCGCCGGTTAGATCAATGGTGTCTGTGCTTTGCTCAATCTTACCCGCTTGTGTTTCCCGGGATAAATGCAGGATAGCCGTAGGGAAATAATGCACCGCCTGACCAGAGACCCGTTGCCAGCGCTTGTCACTTAGCTGATTACCAACCGGAGCGCCCGGCGCAAGAAGCTCACCAGCAGCAGCCGGTCTAGGGAATGCGCCAGTTGTTAATAGAGTAAGTAACAGCGCCAACACGCTTAATCTATACTTTTTCATGATATATCCTTGCAGTTTGATGACCTGCCGACGACTATAGAAAAAGACGTTTCACGGCGAAACGGACACAAGCGGTCACAGGCGGTCATTAGCTGGCGCCATTGACTTACTTACCCCAAAATGCGGGTAAACTGAGTTCTGATACCTGGTATGAAGACAAAGTCGCAACAATCAAAAACCTTTCACTCCTGGAAAGCTATAGCCAATTACTTTAGCTGCAGCGAGCGAACCGTGCGTCGCTGGGAGTTTGCGGAAGGCCTGCCGGTTCACCGCCATCATCATCAGTCGGCAGCGCGTATCTTCGCCTATCAGCAAGAGCTGGACGACTGGTTTGCCTCACGCGCTGACAAACATAAATCTGTCCAAAGAGATGTAGGTAAGCCAATTCGCCTGGCGCTGATACCCTTTATTTTTCTTGGCGAGGCGCAGGATAAAGCCTATCTGGCTGATGCACTGGGTGATGATATTGTCGCCGACCTATCAAACCTGCCCGCCCTTAGAGTGATAAGTTTTTCTTCCATGCGACAACTCGCTGCCCAACAAGCGGATTTTAGCAACCAGATAAACGCATTAGCGCTGGACTACCTGATAGAAGGTAGTCTGCGGCTCGAAGGTGAGAACGCGCGCCTGAATATTCGATTGGTCAGCACCCGCGACCAGAGTGTTGTGTGGACTACCCGTTATAATGAATCGCATCCAGACTGGCAGAATTTACAGCAGCGAATAGTGTCACAGCTGGTGACCAGCCTGCCACTATCCAATATGGAAACAGTGCTGGCGCCTTCGCAACGAACCATCCTAGCCAGTCAGACTGCCTGGGAGTATCTGCATCAGGCCCGAATCGCCTCACTTACATGGCAACAACAAGGCATTGCCAAAGCACTTGAGTTACTTAATGCCGCTAACCACATGCTGCCTGATAACGCGCTTATTCAGGCCAGCTTAGGCCGGGTTTATATGCAATTGCGAGAGTCAGGCATCGATTGCTCTGATGCTCCGATGCAAAAAGTAAAAGGCATTCTTCATTTTCTGAACCAACACCATTCAGATGCTTTTTACACGCTGTCTTTACAAGCATGGTTTTGCTATTTACAAGGAGACATCAACATCGCTATTACAGCATTAAAGCGAGCACTGGAGTATCAGCCAAATGATGCCGACAGCCTCGCCCTGCTGGCAAATTGTTACCTGCTATCCGGATTACCGGCCCTCGCCTTACCACCAATTCAAACCTTACAGATTATCGACCCGTTAACACCACTGAGCCGGTGTATGCCCGGCTACTACCAGCTAATGAGCGGTAATTTACGTGAGGCAATTGGCCCTTATCAGGAAATGCTATCCCTTGATCCCAACAATCCGCTGGCGCGCCTGTTTATGGTTTGGGTGCTGGCACTGAATGGCGAATCAATTCGTGCTGAATCTGTTTGCGCTGGTTTTAACACGGCCAGCACTGACCCGTTAATTGTCCAAATTGCTTGTGCATTGCGGGATAACCTTTCTGGCCAGCCAGCAAGCTTTTCGCTTAATGCTGCTCAGGAAAAGGTGGTTGAGATTAATGGGATGCTGGCCAGATTTACCGCTTACGGATATGCCGCCAGCGGTAATAAAAGCCGCGCCGTGCACTGGTTACAACGCGCATTCGAGCTGGGGTTCAAAGCTTATCCTTTTATTAGTCAGTACGATCCTTTCTTCAGGTCATTTAAAGACTACCCACCGATGCAAAAATTGCTGACTAATATGGCCGCAGAGTGGCACAGCGCCGCTGAATTTAATGGCCAGTTGTAGCAGTTAAGGTATCTGTTTGCAGATATTTTGATTTTCTGTTGCGCTACTTTACGATTTATCATTTACTGATAAATTAATGAAGGTTTATGGAATCTTCTGGCTAACTCAAATTAATCCTTACACTTTTTCTGCTTTATAGAGAATTCATGATGATGAAAGACACCCGACAGCAATTCAGTAAAATCACCATTTCACTGCACTGGTCAGTTGCATTGCTGATGATTGCCTTACTGGCCGTTGGCATTTACATGACCGAAAACAAAGACTACAGCCTGTACGGCCTGCATAAATCCTTTGGCGTAATCGTGCTGGTATTAGCGCTGGGCCGGGTTTACTGGCGGATGAAAAACGGCTGGCCACTGGCTGCCGGAAGCTATAAAGCCTGGGAGCACACACTGGCCCATGCGGTACATTGGATACTGATCCTTGGCACCCTGATAATGCCCATTTCCGGGGTGATTATGTCGTCTATGGGCGGCCACAATGTGCCACTGTTCGGCATCGATTTAATCCCGGCTAATCACGATCCGGCTAACCCGCAGGATGTGATCCCGCGCAACGCCGAGCTGGGTGAAATGGCAGAAGAAGTACACGAAATCGTGGGTTATCTGCTGATAGCCTGCATCGTATTGCATATTGCCGGCGCGCTTAAACACCATATTATAGATAAAGACGGCACGCTAATGCGCATGAAAGGTAAGCGAATTAACGTAGAGTAACCGTTAGGGGCAGGAAATAAAGGGGTCAGAGTACATTATTATTGATAATGTACTCTGACCCCTTTATTTCCTGCCCCTGTTTTTTAGATCGCCATGGCGACTTTAGTGCCCTGCTCTATGGCTCGTTTGGCATCAAGTTCCAGCGCTTCGTCTGCGCCGCCAATCAGGTGATAAGGCAAGGTAAGCCCCTCTACTAATGCCCGCTGAGGCTCCTGACCGGCACAAATGATCACGTTATCAACATCGAGCACCTGTTGCTCCTCGCCAACCGTAATATGCAGGCCGTTATCATCGATTTTGTGGTACTGCACGCCCGGGAGCATTTTCACCCCTTTCATTTGCAGACCCATGCGATGCGCCCAGCCAGTGGTTTTACCCAGCCCAGCACCTACTTTGCTGGATTTTCGTTGCAGCAGCACAATTTGTCGTGGTGACGGCTCGGGCTGTGGTTGCATACCTTCCACCCCGCCCCGGGCTGAGAAGGTCATGTCGATGCCCCACTCACGCATAAAGGCGGCGATATCCTGACTAGGCACAGACTTGCCATGACTCAGGTACTCTGCGGTATCAAAGCCAATGCCCCCTGCGCCAATAATGGCCACTTTGGGGCCTACCGGTTTCTTATCACGTAATACGTCAAGGTAAGTCATTACCTTACTGTGCCCGATCCCTTCGATATCCGGCGTGCGCGGCACAATCCCGGTAGCCAGTAATACTTCGTCAAAGCCTTGTTCGTTTAACGTTTGTGCGGTAACCGGCGTATTTAATTTCACATCAACATTAAGCAGCTCCAACTGGCGCTTAAAATATCGCAGGGTTTCGTAAAACTCCTCTTTACCAGGAATTTGCTTGGCAATATTAAACTGCCCGCCTATTTCTGCCGCTGCATCAAACAGTACTACGTTGTGGCCGCGTTTGGCCGCTGTGGTAGCCGCTGCCAATCCGGCCGGGCCTGCCCCGACAACCGCCACCTTTTTGGGCGATTCGGCCAGAGTCATCTTGTACATCAGCTCATGACAGGCAAAGGGATTAACCAGACAACTGGTGAGTTTGCCGGCAAAAATATGATCAAGACAAGCCTGGTTACAACCAATACAGGTGTTAATTTCATCACTGCGCTGGGTTTGCGCTTTATTGACAAACTCAGGATCGGCCAGGAATGGCCGGGCCATCGAGACCATATCGGCATCGCCGCGAGCCAGCACTGACTCAGCCACTTCCGGCGTATTGATCCGGTTAGAGGTGATCACCGGGACACTCAGTGCCTTGCGGAATTTTGCTGTCACCCAGGTAAATGCCGCTCGCGGCACTTTAGTGGCAATAGTCGGGATGCGCGCTTCATGCCAGCCGATGCCGGTATTAATGATAGATGCGCCGGCTTTTTCAATGGCTTTACCCAGCGTCACAACTTCATCATAAGTTGAACCGCCTTCAACAAGATCCAGCATCGATAAGCGATAAATAATGATAAATTCTTCACCCACTGCCTCGCGCACACGGCGCACTACTTCCACAGGCAATTTGATGCGGTTTTGGTAGTCACCGCCCCATTCATCGCTACGATGATTGGTTCGGGCAGCAATAAACTGATTGAGGAAGTACCCCTCAGATCCCATGATTTCAACGCCATCATAGCCTGCTGCATGGGCCCGCCTGGCCGTTTCGACAAAGTCGTTAATCTGCCCTTCGATTTCTTCGCTGGTTAGCTCACGCGGTTTGAACTGATTAATGGGTGCCTGTAAGGCAGAAGGCGCCACCAGATTAGGATTATAAGCGTAACGACCGGTATGCAGAATTTGCATACAAATTTTACCGCCATGGGCATGCACGGCATCAGTAACCATTTTGTGATGCTCAACCGCTTCGTCGCTGTCGAGCATCTTGGTTTTAATGTGTACGCCGCCTTCCTGATTAGGCCCGATACCGCCGGTAACCATCAACGCCACACCGCCTTTAGCCCGTGTAGCATAGAACTCAGCCATGTGAACGTGTCCGTTAGGCATTTCTTCCAAACCGGTATGCATGGAGCCCATTACAATACGGTTTTTTAACTGGGTGAAGCCTAAATCCAGTGGTTCGAATAAATGCGGATACGACTGGTGTTGATTAGCAGCGGTTGCCTGCGACATGAGTGCCCCTTTTATTAACCTTTCATTAAACTGAACAGTGTCAAGATAGCATTGAATTTGACACTGTCAAGATAAAGATTATGCTAGGCAGCAATTGTAACAATCTTAGGAAGTAACATGCCGTCATCCGGCACTCAAACCTATCACCATGGTGATTTACGTTCTGCATTACTGGATGCGGCAACCGCCCGTATTGAAAATCAGGGCATCGAGGGACTTTCGTTACGCAAGCTGGCCGATGATGTGGGCGTATCGCGCTCAGCGCTATACCATCACTTTCGTGATAAAAACGCCCTCCTTAACGCGGTAGCCGCCAACGGGTTTGCCAACTGGATTACCATGACCTCTGAATCCGGCGGCGATGAATCCGTCCCTGCGCCGGTGCGGATGAGGCAATTTGTGTATGGTTATGTGCACTGGGCTGTAGAACATCCACAGCTGTATGATCTTATGTTTGGCCGCCCTATCTGGAAAAACGACCTGGCCGACGATGAGTTGAAAGACGTGGCTTACCCGGCGTTTCAATATATGTTGCGCCTGATTACTAACTGGCAGCAACAGGGATTACTATTGGCCGATAAGCCGGCATTACGTCAGACTCAGGTCATCTGGGCAACTCTGCACGGCCTGGCAAAGTTGGTGACCGACGGCGTGTACGCGGACTCTGCCCATATCGATGATATGTGCGACTGCGCAGTACAAATGTTACTACCTAAAAATAATAAAGGGGTCAGAGTACATAATCCGAGATAATGTACTCTGACCCCTTTATTTTAATTCTGGTCGTTGCGGATCCATTCTGCTGCGCGTTCGGCAATCATAATGGTTGGTGCATTGGTATTGCCGCCAACCAGAGATGGCATAACCGACGCGTCAACCACTCTTAAACCCGCCACATTGCGTACCCGCAACTTGCTGTCTACCACTGCCAAGGGGTCATCATCGGCACCCATTTTACAGGTGCCTACAGGGTGGTAGATGGTTTCGGCTCGCTCGCGAATAAACGCGGCAATATCATCGTCGGAGTTGAGGCGATGTTCGCCGATACTCAGGTAGCCCTCGTACTGTGCAAAAGCTTCGCTGGTAAGTATCTTTTGTGCCCATTTCACTGCGTCGATCATCACTTTGAGGTCGTCGTCCTCGGCCAGGTAATTGGGCTGAATAGCGGGATGATCGGCCGGGTGATTACTTTGCAGGGTAATTTCGCCACGGCTTTTAGGGTATAACGCGCAAACGTGCAAGCCATAGCCAAAGCCATGCACGAAACGCCGGCCGTGGTCCTGCAAAATAGCCGGTAAAAAATGGAACTGAATATCCGGCGATGCCTGCGCCAGTGACGAGCGCACAAAGCCGCCGCCCTCAGCCACGTTGGAAGAAAAGATATAATCCCGTTTAAATAAATAGCGACATGCCGCTTTGATATAGCGTGGCAACATTCTGGCCGCAATGGGATAACCCAGGGGCTGCTTACTGCGGTATTGAACAATGGCATCAAGGTGGTCCTGCAGGTTTTTGCCCACGCCGGGTAAATCCTGCTGCACGTATATGCCTTTGTCTTCCAGTTCGCTGGCCGGGCCAATCCCCGATAACATCAGCAAGTGGGGCGAATTGATTGCACCGGCGCTAAGAATGACCTCGCGAGACGCCATTAACCGCATAGCCTTTCCTTTACACCTCACCTGCACACCGGTGGCCCGTTGTTGCTTTATGAGCACCCGTTCAGCCAGAGCTGAGGTAATGATTGTAAGGTTACCGCGCTGACGGGCATCTGTGAGATAAGCTTTCGCGGTAGAACAACGTTGGCCGTTGCGCTGCGTAACCTGGTAATAACCCAGGCCCTCACGGTCACGACGATTAAAATCTTCACGTACGGGTAGATCCACGTATTTTGCAGCGTTAACAAAGGCATCGGACACTTCGGCGGTATGACGCAGGTTGTTCACATCCAGTGGACCACCCACACCATGGTATTCATCTGCACCGCCGCAGTAATTCTCTGCGCGCTTAAAATACGGCAGCACTGACTCGAAATCCCATCCTTCAGCGCCCTGCGCTGCCCAGTTTTCATAATCCTCGGCCTGACCACGGATATAACACATGGCATTAATTGAGCTGGAACCGCCAAGGGTTTTGCCGCGAGGCCAGAACAGTTCTCTGTCGTTCAGGGCTGGTTGTGGTTCGGTGTTATACCCCCAGCCGATGCTGTCAAATCGAGCCAGTAGTGATAAACCAAAGGGAATATGAATAAACGGGTTACGATCGCTGCTGCCAGCTTCAACCAGACATACCCGAATCATTGGGTTTTCGGTTAAACGCGCCGCCAGCACCGCACCGGCAGAACCGCCACCGATGATCACGTAGTCGAATTGTTGAACAGGAATATGCATTGTTCACCCGCTGTTGAATGGTTGAGCTGGTCAGGTTATTCTCGCCCTTACCAACTGATTGTACCAGTTGAACCTACGCTACGCCATTGTCACCAGCGACGCAAAAAATTTTAAGCCTTGAGCCAGTGTAAACAGCACTGTTATGATTTAGCGCAACAACGGGTTTGCCCCCTACCACTATGCAAGGATTGATGTTTGTTACCTCCATTAACCTGGCGCGACCGAGTGAATGCCCTGGTGGGCTATTGCCTGATTAAAAGCGGTCGCCTGCAGTACGATATATTTACCGAACAAGAGCTTAATGAACTCATCGCCCCGCATTTCCCCTTTACTGAACCGTTAGCAGTGCCCATTGGCGAAGGTCACTTTACCTGCCTGGAAGCACAGCTCAGTATGCCCACCTCCACTAATCGGCTCACCCTGCAGATCCTCTGTGCCATTGAAGTAAAAGTAATGGGCTCGCGCATCTATAAGGCCCATGCGGCTGCAAGCATCAGCGCCCTGCCCAATTACTATCCCGCCAGTCGCTCATTGCACCTTACCGACACGCGGGTGGATTTTATTCGTTTACTTAACGACCAGTACTCACTGGTAAAAGACACCCAGTTTATTATTGACAAATTACTGCCTTTGCCGCTTTCCGGGCTTGGCTCCTTACTGGGCCAGCCGTTACGCTCGGCACTGAGTCTGGTGTCGGCGGGCTCTACCGATCAGGCTCTGGATTATCTGAAACTCTATTTACACGGCAACACCCAGCGAATACTGGATTACCACAAGCCCAGACTGGCCAAAGAACTACTCGCCAGGCTCGATGAGCGCGCACTGGAATACACCATGGATGACAACCACTGGCGGGAATTCCTATTTGGCCGCTATGGCAAACGGGTAGCCGTAGAAGAAAACCAGCTCCGGTTTTTCTTTACTGAACAGCCCTGAACGCACAAAGACAAGCTTAAACCAGTGTACACAGATGCCCGTTAGGCTATACTCCATAATGTTGAATAACGGTTAGGAGAATATTGATGATTGTCGTCACCCTGACCGGGCTATGGGCTTACTAAACCGCCCTCTTACTGCCCGGTACTAATGCCGGGGCCTTTTGCCCCCTTAATGAAAACATTAACGTTAGTTAAGGGTTAGTTATGACTAATTTTCAACGTCTCGCCGCCATGGGCTGGCGACCTTTTTTCCAGCAACAACTTACTCTTGAAGAGTGGGATCGAATAATCCCTGTCAGAGTCACTGAGCAACATAAATCCCAACTTACGGTAGTATCCGATACGCACACCTTTACTTTGCCACTCACGCCGGCTATGCCGCCAATGGTGGTTGGCGACTGGGTATTGCTGAATGAAAATAAACAGTTTGTACGCTTGCTCGAGCGCTACAGCTGTTTTAAACGCAAATCAGCCGGCACCGGTCATGAATGGCAGTTAATTGCAGCCAATGTGGATACCGCATTTATCGTTTGTTCCATGAACGAAGACTTCAATCCCAGCCGCATTGAGCGCTACCTGGCACTCGCACAAGCGGCCGACGCAGAACCGGTGGTGGTGTTAACCAAAGCCGACCTTACCGATGAGCCCGAAAGCTGGCGCGACCATGTCCGCCGCATCGATAAACAGTTGCAGGTTGTCACCGTTAACGCATTGGAGGATAGCTGTATGGATGCTTTACGTGACTGGCTGAACCCCGGTAATGCAGTGGTCATGCTTGGCTCTTCCGGGGTAGGCAAATCAACGCTTACCAATACCTTACTGGGTGAATCCCGTCAGTCTACGCAGGGTATTCGTGAGGATGATGCTAAAGGGCGCCATACCACTACCGGTCGCTCACTGTTTCCCATACCACAGGGCGGACTCATTCTCGACACTCCGGGTATGCGGGAATTACAGTTAGCCGATTGTCATGATGGGATTGTCTCGGCATTTGCCGATATCCAACGCTTAGCTGAAGCGTGCCGATTTGCCGACTGTCAGCACGATCAGGAGCCAGGCTGTGCAGTGCAGGCCGCGGTGGAGCAAGGTTCACTGGACTCACGGCGATTGTCCAACTACCAGAAGTTGCTCCGCGAAGATGCGCTTAACTCCGCCTCACTCGCCCAGAAAAGGGCTAAAGAGAAAGCCTTTACCCGGTTTGTGAACTTTTCGCAAAAAGAGTCGCGAAAGTTTAAAGGCCGCTAAAGCTGTCTGAAAGCTATAGATAGTCGTGTGCATCATTCGTTCATCACTGGCGACTGATGCATTTTCTTTGTTGAACGTGCCAGCATCAATATCTCTTAAGAAAACATTGATTTGTTCAATGGGTGAGCATAACGTAAACCAGGATAACCAGAATAACCAGAATAAGGAAAAATAATGCGGTTACTAACGGCACTCACTTTGTTAACCGGTCTGCTCGGAGGAATGCCATCACAGGCAGAAAATATTGCCCTGGTGGGTGGAAGACTCATCGACGGCACGGCCGAACGCCCGCTGCATAATAGCGTGATACTGGTAAAAGACGGCATCATTGAAAAGGTCGGCACGGTGGATTCGCTAACCGTGCCCGCGGGCTATCGTATAGTCTCCACCGAAGGGCACGATGTGCTGCCCGGTTTATGGGAAAGTCACGCTCACATAATGCTCACCGGCCACGCCAACTATACCCACTGGCAAAAAGCTTATCGCGACCGCCAGGTGGATGAGATCATGCCGGCCTCACTGGTGCAGTTGTTGCTCGCCGGCATAACCAGTGTTCGTGACCTGGGAGCGCCCCTTGAAGACTCTGTAGCGGTTAAGCAAAAACTCGCGAACGGCGAGATCCCCGGTCCCACGCTGTATACCTCAGGGCCTTTCCTCCAGGCGGAAGTCCAGGACTGGCAAAAACACTATCGCTGGGAAGTCACCACCGAGAGCGAAGCAAAAGCCGCGGTCAATCGCCTGCACGACGCTGGCATGGAAATCGTTAAGCTCATCGACCATGACGATATGCCACGCCCGGTAGCCCAGGCCATTGTTGACGAAGCGCATCGACTCAACATGAAAGTAGTGGCTCATGCGCATAAGCCCGATGAAATTCGCGTGGGCGTAGAAATCGGCATTGATAATTTTGAACATACCGGGCTTACCACCGCGCCGGGATATCCACAGGACGTACTGGATACGCTGGTAGAGCGCACCGCTACCGGGATTTTTGATGGATTATTGTTCTGGACACCTACCATGGAAGGGCTGTTTACTTATCCCGATTTAGTAGCAAACCCAGAGGAACTCGACGATGCCTGCTGGAAGCGTGGCTTAAAGGACGACACCATTGCCGATATTAAGCAATCGATTGCCAAACCCGGACACCTTAATTACATGCAGCTAACGCCGCTCAGAACCCCAACCATTAAGAATAAAATCAATCAGTTAAAGCAAACGGGTGTGATGATGCTGGTAGGTACGGATTCCGGGATCCCAATGAAATTTCATTGTCAGTCTACCTGGCAGGAAATGGCAGTCTGGGTGCATGACATGGGATTTGACGCCATGGACACTCTGCGGGCAGCGACTTACTGGCCAGCGGTGATGATGGGCGTGCAGGATCGTTATGGGTCAGTAACACCGGGTAAGGTAGCCGATATCATCGCTGTGCGTGGCAATGTGCTTAAATATATGAATTTAGTGCGCGATGTCGACATGGTCATGAAAGATGGCGTTATTTTTAAGCATAATGGCGTCGTCGACGAGGCTTTACTCAGCGACTTTGGTAAGCACTAGGCTAACACCAAAGCAAATCGGCGTCAGTTATCGGCCTGAACTTCAAGTTCTGGCCTATAACCCCTCTACTTATTAAAGCTGTGTTTAAAACTGAACGCATAATCACTTTCTCCGTGCTCACGAAGATGAAGCAAGCGTTCCTCGGCTTCTTCCACGGTTGGGATATGCCCTTCTTCTATCCACCACATCACGTAAGACGCACTATCGAGAGGCACAAACCATTCTTTTTTGCGTTTCAGAAAATCGATATGGTGGGTTTTAAACATAAACTGCTTTAACGAAGCAATGTCCTGCCAGACCGACATATTGACGATCAACTCGGGATCATTAAAAATCTGGATACTGGTAGCGTTACCGGTGTCGTCTTTTAAGCGCCAGATAAACCCCGGGCTGTTTTCGGCAATGGTATTGATTGGCTCGATATTATTAACAAAGTCAGCCATGCCTAGAGAATCCATGGGAAATTTGGGCCTGGCGATGTTGAGTTGGGCGAGATGCATGGGTTTTCCTTAACTTACTAGCACCTCTTTACTATGTGGGTTGGTATCTGATTTCGCAATATACAGAGCACACAAAATTTATGTTTAACTGTGTTCCCGTTGCCATACGTGAATAACAAAATCCGCTTCTACCTGGTGAATATCGGCAAACCGGGCCTGTGCCTCATCCTGCGGTAAACGCCAGTAATAAGGAGTCATCTCGAGCAATCCCTGGCGGGTTTGCGGGTCGGTTAAATCCACCGTAAAACTCAACCGTTGCTCAATGAGCTGGCTAAATCCGGCGCGTTCGGCAAATTCAACCTTGTGCTGACGCGGATTATCGTAAATAGCCTGCTTGATTGACCATAAGTGATTTTCGGCCGGATCTACCGCAATCAGCAGCCCCCCCGGAGCCATCACCCGTTGATACTCGGTATTACTGCCCGGTGCAAAAACCTGCAGCACCACATCCTGCGAACTATCATCAAGCGGCAGATGGGCACTACTGGCTACCGCAAAATGACAGTTTTTGTAGCGTTTAGCCGCCAAATCAACAGCATGTTTCGCAATATCGCAGCCAGATGCGTTAACTTTTAGTTCTGCCCCCTGTAGCGCCTGTACGATATAGCCAAGATAACTGCCCTCGCCACAACCCGCATCAAATAAGCGTACATCAGACTGCCCTGAATAGTGCTTCAGAATAATCTCTGCCAGTGCTGCCATCAGTGGCTGATAACCTTTTGCATCATGAAACTGGCGGCGGGCATTAACCATGTTTTTGTCATCACCAGGCTGCCTGGACTTTTTATTCTGCACCGGCAATAAGTTTAAATAGCCGGATTTGGCCTCATCGAAGGCATGTCGATTTTCACACCGCCAGGTGCGCATCGATGGGTGTAATGGTTGCTGACAAAGCGGACAACGCCACATGGGAATACCTCAGTAAAACAGGAGCGGCAATGCTACTAGTGATCGCTGACAATGGAAAGTGGCACCTCGTCGCTGTGTTCACCAATGTCGTCGATACTCAGGCCAGGATCGTCAATACTGGCCTCCAGCATATCAAAAGCTTCGCGGCAGTACTCCGCCAACGGTTGCAACGATTTAATCTGCTGATTACAACACACCATACCAATATTGGCCGTACCGTTATAGGTCATGAGGGTGATGTTAACGCCGCCCCCCGGGGTTTGGGTAGAAACAGGGTAACAGGCAAGCAATTTGCTGTCTTTAAAGTACTTTTGCTGTTTCGGCCCGGGGATATTGGATACCAGCACATTGGCAATGGGCTTTACCCAGTCTGAAATATGCAGCCACTCAAATACCAGCGCGATGGCCTGGATAACAATGGTATATCCGCTGAAAGCAGAAGGCCGGGCCCGCTGGGCGGCCTGCTTAACAATGCGATGATGATAAATAATCTGTCGCAGGCGCAGATATGGATCGCTCTCATCATGGGCTAACTGCACCGGTACAATGGCAATGCGATTGCCGGTAGTTTTTTCGCCGGGTTTTCTTAAATTGATGGGCATATTGGTATACAACGCACGGGTAAATACATGACCGTGATCCTGTAACAAGCGGTGAACGCCAATATCAAACGCGGTGAGTAATACTTCGTTAGCCGAAGCTCTGGTGCGCCGGGCCAGCGCCTGCACACGGGCAAAATCCAAATCAAAGGTTGCCACTGCCCGCCCCGTTTTAACCTGCCCGGTAAGCACGGTACGGGTACCGGTAAAGGGCACCGGCATATAATGGTGGTTAATCCGGATCAGGCGCAGCAATAAGCGGGTAAAAATCACCAGTAAATCTTTACCGGTAAGCAGCGTTTCCCATAGATTTATCCAGAAACGTTTCATGCGCTTATACTGCGGGCGTTTTTGATGCCGCAGGCGCTTTAACGCCCATACCGGCACAAAGCCGGCACTTTGTGGCTCATCCATGTAACCGGCCTGAAACCAGCGTACCAGGGTAGCGCCATCGCCATACATATGATGGACCCGCGCATAAATTGCAAATACCTGCTGTGAAGGAGAATATAAAAAATGGTACTGCCAGAGCGGCTTTTCCGGATCCAGCCGGGTTTCATGCATGCGAGCAATAAACTCATCCAGTGCCGGGCGGTCGTGCACATCCTCTATCTGATGAAGTTGTACGTGATAATCCATTTGCATGTGCTTAACCGGCTGTAACCCCAGTGGCCAGATAGCCACCGCTTTCACCCGACAGTTAAACGGCGGACAGGCCCGGGCAAAGCCCTGCATTTCTTCATGTAGCGCGCTCACGTAAGCTTTGGGATCGCTGCCCTCTGGCATTTCAAGCAGCTGCAGGCAGCCCACATGTTTAGGGTTCGCTTTAGACTCGGTGATCCAGAACGAACGGTCCAGAAAAGACAGTTTCTGGCTCATGTATCCCCCCTGACAGCCGGTAACGTGAGATTCGCCATGGAGTGATGCTCAATGGCTTTGCGTAGCTGAGCCACGGTTGTTTCCTGCAAACGAAAGCGCGGCAGCAGCGCTGTCATCATCAGGCTCAGGGCATGAAACTTTTGCGCCTGGGGATCATCATTATTACGCAGGTCGTCATACTGATTTGCCTGAGTCAGGATCATTATAATCAGGTCTACCATCAGGCGCTGCTCGGCGGCGCTGGCAAGTAATGCCCCCTGGTCTGCAAAGCGCAGTAACAGCTTGATTAAACTCGACTCCAGTTGCCTGATTTGCTGCTTGTGCCAGTGTTTTACTTTGGGGTATTTCTCCGCCAGATCGGCCGGGCTGCGATACATAAAGCGAAACAACTGTTGTTTATCCAGCACAATGGCAATGAAATAAAAGAAATCTTCGGCCTGCACTTTTTCCAGTGTGGCCGGGCGCAACAAGGTTTGCATGGCTTCGCTGTACCAGTGTACCAGGCCATCAATAATTTGCTCTTTACCCTTAAAGTGGTAGTACAGATTACCGGGGCTGATATCCAGCTCCATGGCAATATCCACTGAGGTAACGGCATTTTCTCCCTGTTCGTTAAACAGGGTAAGTGCGGCGGCAAGGATACGTTCTGCGGTTTTACTGGCCATAACGCGCTACCCTAGCCCAACATTAACAGGTAAAGTTGGGCAACACCCGCGGCCATGCCAAGTAATGCTCCGGTAATAATTAGTTTCCACTCATCCTGTTGATAGGCGGGGCGCAACACCCCTTCAAATTCTTCTGAGCGCAAGGCTTGCAGGCGCTCGCATAAATCATCGCCGACGCGCAGGGCCTGATTGGCATAATCAAAGGCATAGAGCAGATATTTATCGCTGTCTTCAAATAACCGCCGAACTGCCATGGATTTCATTTTGAAATAGTTCTCGGATCCAACGCCCAGGGCAAAATACGGCTGGGCGATGGCGACATAGCGTTCAATAGCATCATTGACGTGCAGCTCTATAAGTTCCAGCAGTTGTGCTGAGCCTGAGCCATGCAGAATCATATGGGTGATATTTTTTGAGTTGATCAGCTTGGTTTCGATAATGTCGGCATAGACCCGCGACACTTCTCTCTGCCGCTTAAGAAACATGCCCTGAATGGTAAAGCCCATAAAACGCACCGGGCGCTTGGGTTCAAAAATGATTTTTATGGCAATCCAATTAGTAGCATAACCCACCAGCAAACCGCCCAACGGCAGGATCCACCAGGCCTGATACAAGTACCACAAAGCCATGGTAGGCAGGCCAAATAAGAAGCCAAAGTAAAAGCCGGAACGCACAATAAAAGGAAACTCCCGCTCACCGGAACGCAGGAATATCTCGTTAATCAGCTCGGGGGAGTTAACCAGTTGTTCTACCACCAGCTCTTTGATATCGAGAATTTCATTAACGTTGTGCTGGAAATCCTCAACCATTTTGCTGACCACATAAGGGATGTCGTCTTCAATACGGCGGTACACCAGATTTTTCCCCTGCACCGGCAGAGCGGCCCATAGCTGTGGTGCCGACTCTTCCATCACTTCGTTTACAATTTTACGTACTACCTGCTGCAGGCGGTGTTCAATCGCATTGGTGAGTTCCTGGGGGTCGAGCCGGCTGGCGAGTTCTTCAACACTGAGTAACTTACCGAGCACCAGTTCTACCTCAATTTCGGCCATTTGCCGACGTTTGGCCGGAATTAGGCCCTGCCAGCCAAAAATTGGCGGGATCCCTACAAACTCAAGCGGATAAAACATCATTTTTACCGCCAGATAGTTGGTGATCCATCCTACTAAAGCGCTAATCAGCGGGATCGACAGCAAACTTAAGGTTTGTACATTCCATTCCATGTTGGTGCTATAAGGCTATTGTTATCATTGTCAGTGCTCAGGCTACTTTGTGGTGCAGTATTGGTCAAATTAACTTTGTTTATACATCGGCTTAGATCAACTAAAAGCAGATTCCACGGCGATTAGCAATCGCTGACGTAATTTCGTCATTGCTGTGGTCCAACAAATTAGTTAGCCGATTCTAATTGTTAACTCTACACTGCCAGTATAGGCGCAAATACCGCAAATTAACCAAATCAGTGGCGGGGGATGTATGACCGTATTTCAATCAAAATTAGGCGAACTGGAACGCGCTATTGAGCATGCTGACAGTTATCAGGAATACAAAGAAGCCTGCGAGGCCCATGACGCCGCGTCCGGGGCGGATGACTGGAAAGCCAAGGATCCCTGCCGCTTGTACGATTACCGCTTAATCCGTAAACGGGTGCAACGCATTAAGTTCGCCCAGAGTCAGAATGATATCAGCGGTTTAATGTCGATTCTCCACGAAGGGCTCCACGGCAATTTAGGCAATATCGCTAACCCAGAGTTGCTCGGACACAGTAAAATTGGCACCAAACACCTGATTGAGGAATTTATTACTCAGGTTGTCAGTGCACTGGAGCAGATCTATCACGCCGATGAAGATCATATCGACTTTTACGACAAGCTGTCGTTTTTTGAAGAAACCGCCCATGCCTTTGGCCGCAGCTGTTTAATGCTGTCCGGCGGTGCCGGGCTGGGCTTTTTCCATTGTGGTGTGGTGAAGTCGCTGAATGAGCAAAACCTGCTGCCTACGGTGATCTCAGGTGCCAGCGCAGGCTCTATTATTGCCGGGATGCTGGGCACCCGCACTCACGACGAATTACTCGAAACGCTGAGTGCAGAATTTATATTTGAACACTTTCAGAACTGGCGGTTATGGGGCGGCCTGGGCCGTAAAAGTATTCTGGACAGCCGGGCACTGGAAAACACGCTGATTTCGTTATTTGATCTGACTACTTTTGAAGAAGCCTATAAAAAAACCGGCCGCCACATTACGGTAACCGTTTCACCGGCGGATTTGCATCAGTACTCAAGACTGCTCAATGCAAAAACCTCCCCCAACGCGTTAATCATGCAATCCATTCGCGCTTCTTGTGCGGTGCCGCTGTTATTCACATCGGTACAGCTAAAAGCGAAAACAAGCAGTGGTGACATTGTGCCGTATATTCCTAACCGCCGTTTTGCCGACGGCTCGATTATGGCCGACCTGCCCTTTGAACGTCTGGCCAGATTATATGGCGTAAACCACAGTATTGTGAGTCAGACCAACCCACTGGCGGTGCCGTTTTTATCGTCTTCACGAACGCAGGCGAAAACACTTTCCAGTATGACATTTCGCCATCTGCGCCAGCTCGCAAAAGCGAATAGTATTTATGCTTTCGACATTATGGAGCATCTGGTACCTAATCGCAGCAGCAAACTGGCACTGCACAAAGTACGGTCGGTGATCGATCAGCAGTATGTGGGCAATATCAACATTCTGCCGCAAAAGCAGTTACGCAATTTAATGCAGGTAGCGGCTAACCCTACACTTAACAGTATTCAGGAACTGATTTCCAGTGGCGAACGAGCCACCTGGTCACAACTGGACGTCATTGACCGTAACACCCGGATAAGCGAAACCCTACGCAGCAAACTCAGGGCTCTCAAAGCCCGTGAGGCCCAATTGTTTGATCATACGCCTGAAGGTATTATGGAGTAATCTGTTACCCACAAAACCATAAGGATTCAGGTTTGTCACTCAAACATGTGTATTTGCTATTCTGCGTTGTGGGCGCTGCCTTACCGCTTTCTCAATTTGTGCCCTGGCTAATGGTCAACGGCGCAGATCTGTCACTGTTTTTTGAACACTTGCTGGTTAATCAAATCAGCCGCTTCTTCGTGTTCGATGTGGTAGTTTCAGCACTGGTACTGCTTATCTTTATAGTGGTTGAAGGAAAGCGTCTGGCTATCAAAAACCACTGGCTGGCGGCATTGGCAACGCTCTGTGTCGGCGTGTCTTTAGGCCTGCCATTGTTTTTGTATCTGCGCCAGCTAACCCTTGATAAGCAACAACAGGCCAGTTAATGCCCAACGCAATAGTTGTGTGGATATCATGCCCGCAGTTGTGCTCAACGCCATCCTGTGTTGGGATGGCGTCGATGTCGGCCCGCCAGGCAACCGACTTACCCGGTTTACCGGTATCGAGCACACCGATAACACTGTGCCCGCCGATATCGCGAATAACATCGAGCCCCAGTTCAGCCAGCAAGGCTGCAATTTTGCTGGCGGTACGTTGCTCTTCGCCGCTTAGTTCAGGATGCTGATGTAAATCGTTGCGAACCGCCACCAGTTCACTGAAAATGGCAGCCGTTTTCTGCTGAATTTGTTGGTGGATAAGCGCGTTGTCTGCAGCCCTAACTTGCCTAAGGCTAAACAGGGCTAACGAGCATAGTAAAATAATCTGAGTTGTACCGCAGGTAATGCTTTTCATGGCCAATGTCCTTCTCAACCATTTTGTTCACAATTTGTACAAAACATCCTAAAGGGAGCGATTAATAACCACAACCGTATTCGCTGGTAATGTACTGGTTAACTGTAAAGATATATTTCAGTAAGGCATCTGTTACTATGTCGCCCTTTCTTGTTTATCAAAAGGCAGCGCTCGTTTATGGAACGCGTAGCAATATTTGTTGATGTACAGAACGTGTATTACACCAGCCGTCAAACCTATCGCAAGAATTTCGATTACAACGCTTTCTGGCGCAAAGCCACCGCCAACCGGCAGGTGGTAAAAGCGTATGCCTACGCCGTTGAGCGTGGCGATACCAAGCAACGTGAATTTCAGAATATCCTGCGAGCCATTGGCTTTGAGGTAAAACTAAAGCCCTTTATTCAACGAGCAGATGGTTCCGCCAAAGGCGACTGGGATGTAGGCATAACCATCGACATGATGGACGCCGCCAGTGAAGCAGACACATTGATTCTGGTGTCCGGTGATGGCGATTTTAGTATTCTTTGTGACCGCCTTACTCAACAAAATCAAAACAACGTTGAAGTGTATGGCGTACCCGCGCTAACGGCGTCTGCACTGATGCAGTCAGCCAGTACGTTCATTCCTATCGATCAGAGTTTATTACTGGGTTAGACTACCAACCGGATTAAACACTGAAATGGAATTTAACATGCGTAAAGCACTCATTATTATTCTTGCCACCCTTGGTGTAAGCACTACTGCCGTTGCCGATACAGGTCAACGAGATACCGTGGAAGCCCTGTTAATCGCGTCTGGGGCAGATAGCACTCTCGACGCGGTTTATGCTCAGTTTGACGGTATGTTCGCCAATATGGCTGAGCAATTTAAAATCGATGAATCTGAGCGCGCCAGCTTTAAAAAACACATGCATGAGGTAAATCTGATGTTGCGTGAAGAGATGAACTGGGAGACGTTAAAAGAGCCCATGATTGATCTCTATATGGCCCATTATACCGAGCAGGAGTTGCAGGATATGCTGGCATTTTACCAATCAGAAACCGGCCAGTCGGTAGTCAAGAAAATGCCTGAAGTCATGGCCGCTTCCATGCAAGTTACCCAGCAATTGATGCAAGATGTTTATCCCAAGATTATGCAAATGTCCAAAGCGTATGCAGAGGAACTTAAAAAACAACGGGTAACCGATTAAATCTGCAAACTGTTCAGCTGTAATATAACACTTTGTTTGAACTTCGTAGCCAGTTAGCAATTACCTGTAAATTACTGAACAAGTAAAAATCCACCTCCATAGGAGGTGGCTTTGTTTTAGGGCACCCTATAAGGGTGCCTTTCTGATCTACTGCAGCTCTAAGAGTTGTTGACGTTCGTCTTCCTCTTTTGCTTGCTT
>Ga0213831_1000416_pt1 | contig 30219 bp, 36 predicted proteins | sample SWATP12_FD_163421 | JGI IMG/M metagenome (GOLD analysis project Ga0213831, IMG submission 163421) | Coastal seawater microbial communities from Marineland, Florida, United States - SWA TP1 #2 | ecosystem: Environmental > Aquatic > Marine > Coastal | place: USA: Florida | collected 2016-08-06 | reverse complement strand
AAAACTCATTCATTAGGTGGTAATTCGAAATGTTACGTGTACTTTGATAAGCCTATACGCGCTTCTGAAGTACTACAGGCCGAATTTGAAATTTTACTCGAGAATGAAAAACCAATAACTACATCTTGCTTTTATGATTTTGATTTCGATGAAAGTGACTTTATAACTCACTACGCAGATAGTGAGTCCGTTTTTGCACATTCAAAGGTATTTGATTAAAGTTTTAGAACTCTCGATGGGCTACATTGTTTCTTACGCAATATATGTAGCTATCATTTTGTTCATATAAAGCAATATATTCTTCATCATTAGCAACTGCAGGACGCTTCTGAAATAGTTCCAGAACGTTTGAATTAGTCATATTCATCTCCAAAAAGTTTGTCTTCGAAAATAAATACGAGCTACTTATGCAAAATTTGCATTGTCTGCCGCTTCTTATTTTTAAATTAACAAAGAAGGAAGCAACCAAAATGGAAAATGATAAGTTCAATGCTGCTGTAGCGGGTGATTTTTTAGAGAAAGTTAGTCAGTGCCTTTATCAAGAGTATGACGCTATTTACGATCTAAACTTTACAGAAGATAATTTTGATATAGAGAAGCTGTTATTTCACTGCTTTTCGAGTAGCTACAAAATTAGTTTTAGCTATGAACAGTTATCTCTTCTAAGGTCAATATTATTTCTACTTTGCAGTAACACTAACTTATTAATGAGTAATGAGGCTGGTGATACTGAAGACTTTGTTGATGAGCTTCAGTTGGAATTTGACTTCGATAACTCGCATTAATTCGCTTGCAGTGAACATGTTTATCTCTAAGTACATACAGGAGATAAACATGAGCCAAACAAAACTTCAAATAGTCAGAAAGTATACAAGAGAATCTAAGTCACCTTTTCAAGACGCATCGACGAGCCTTTGGCTTGCAAATGTCACTAATGAAGAAAGATTTGAGTTAGACTTTTCACTGTACATATACGTTCATCGTGATGATGTAGGTAAAGTCGTCGGGGTCAGTGTTAGTAAGTCAATTGCTCGAGAGCATAGTCTTGAAAGTCAGTATCTTGAAGGGAGCGGTATGTATCGCATACTCATCTTTTACATCGACCAAATCAAAGATTTCTGCGAGCACTGGGCTGATGAATTTGAACAGTTCTTTTTACTGCCGCCTGATTTGTTCTTCGAAATAGCGCAGTGGCATTGGAACACAATCATTGAAAATGATGGTTAATTGAAGCGACTCGAAAGAGTCGCTTTTTATATTTAGGTATTTTCAGTGTAGTACTAAAAAACCTTAATGGATTAAACTGTTCTAAACTCGGAATCTATATACCAATCTAGCTTGATCAAATACAAAGATGAATACTTTTGGGGTCTAAAGTAAGCTGATATTAAAACAAAAAGCCACTTCAAGGTAAGTGACTTCTCATTTAAATTTTCGAATTGTAGTTATATTGCTAAACCTTGTGGTGCTTGGTACACGCCATTATAAAATTTACATTGCGCATATCCTTGAGGATATAGCTGGTCTATTTTAATGAACTGTAAGCCTTCCATAGACTGAACACTAGCCACTACTTTTTTAACTTCAACTACTAGGCCGCAATGAGAGTTACTTCCTTCAGCTAAAGTGCTTCTATATGCAGTAACCGTTCTAATAAAGTCATCTCTTTCCTTTTTAAGTCGTTCCTGTCTCTTTGTTTCTTGTATCTTGGCTAATCTGATTCTTTCTTCTGCTTGCTTTTTCGCAACTCTAGTGTTGTGTTCATATAACTTTTCTCTAGTCATTACTACATAACGCTTTGGATCATGAGAATATCGAGTAAATAGATCAATAAATCGTTGATAGTCACTAGCATTTGCTAATTTAGCAAATTCAGTTTCATATTTTTTATTAATTAATTCATAGCGTTTCTGTTCAGCAAGCTCCAATAAACGCTTATCTGCGAATTGTGAATTCCTATATTTATCTAAAATTCTGTCATAATCATCAACAGTATTTGCACCTGCGATCATATTTTGTTGATCCGCTAATGCCTTTTTTTCAATATTTAATTTAGTACTAGTTATCTCTCCAGAAATAAGTTCATATGTACTATACAGTTGTAAAAAGTAAGAACTTATATCTTCTACTGATGAAAAGTCATAGTTTAGTTGTTTAAGATTGCTTGGTAGTTTAGAAACGCGCTTGATCTTATAAGTATTAGCAATACTGTTTACAGAAGCTAACTCCTTTTTTAATGAGGGGTACTTACTATTATAAAAGTCGTAAGCCTTAGTCCATTCAACTAACATGGCCTGTACGGCAACTCTTCCCTTTAAACCATTAAATTCAAAGTTACTTTCTGCCTCAGTCAATGCTGATATATACTTATCCTCATCGAATTCAATATTGCCTGCTGTTAACAAACCAGCACTATATATAGCACCTGTTATAGTTCCCCCTAAAGCCTCTGTAGGTAAACGAAATTGTTCTTCATTTAGAGAGTGACAGCCTTTTTTTTCTTTTATTGATTCATAGCTTTCAAATCGCCCCCAAGCGCACCCATCGCTTTCCACTTTAATATTCCACTCAGGCCTCCTAGTGTCTAGTTCAACCCAAGCATTTTCAGAGTCTGACTTTATTGAATAGCTTATTTCGACTAATTGATACTGATCATCAACCTTCGCAAGTCTTCCGTTAAGTGTTCTTACATCAGCCCCTGACAAATAGAAGTTATTGTAATTTTCTGATTGATTTATTTCGTTAGGAGTAGAACCACAAGCGGTTAAACCTAAGGCAACAAATACTACTGACAGCCCTTTTCTTATCATTATTTTATTCCTTTTATAAAATTATTTTCGCCAAGGGAATTTAATGATTTCTCATTTACTGTCAATTAGTTACTTTAAAAAAGGCAACAAACGCTCAATAAAAAAACAATATTGTAGTCATTATAGGTAGGCATCTATTTTTTAATATTATATTCAACCCGTATCTCTAAAATGGGTAATGCAGAAATTAAACTTAGTTAATTGATAAAAATAAGAATTTAAACATGTCAGTGGGTAAAAATTGACATTGATTAATGTTACTCGAATTAAACTTTCTAAAAGAAGAAAAGTGCAATTTCTCGTTTACTTTTAAATTTAGTATTTGTTGAATCAATTCATTCTTCAATTTCGGTTAGTACAATAGCTCCTCATGCACTTAATATTTTATAATATAGTTAATAGATCTCTCTTTTCACTCAGCGGACTGAGTAATTTTCCGTACCTGTTATTCTTTAATCTCCTTTACCTTTTTTCTATCAAAGTGTACCCAAATAGCTCCACCTATCATAAGTGATAACGGAAGAAGGAAGGATAAATATTCTATTTGAAAATCCATAACATATCCTTGAGTAATAATTCTATATTTGTAATTGAACATGAAAACCATCTACCATCTAATCTTATTTTCTTAAGCTTTTCAATTGAAGTTGCTAAATTTCCCCTGTTCCCTCCTAATTAAAGCATAGGCCACACTTAAATACATGTGAGTGCTCAATCATCACTTAGAAAATGCCGTCAACCACTGCTCCCAGGCAGAGGAACAATGTGACTGGAAGACCCTAAGGAAATCCAATCGTAGATTATTGCAGTTCTACGATAAGAACTAACGCTGGGAAGGTTAGTTGAGTAAGTAGCACGAATGTGTTGCTACAAACTCTGATGTTTGGCAGAGCAATAAAAGAGAAAAGCAGGCACCATGTGCCTGCTTTTCTCTTTAGATTTCTCATATATCAAACTTATGTATTTGCACAGTACATAAAACAGGAGAAACTGTGTGAAGACATTACGCTTAAAGTTCGTTCTAGATTTAGTTCGAGTTATCGTGAATGTAATTTATATATTTGTGATTATTGCAGTTGGATTTTGGGTCGTGGATTATTTTTCCATCTACGAAGCTGCATCAAGTTACTTATTTTCGGGAATCGAGGGATATGCACGACTTATTATCGCATTCATATTTGCAGAAATATTAGGTTATGTAGAATCGAGCTTAAGAGAGAAGTACTTGTAATACTTAGCGCCCAATGGGCGCTTTTCTTATGAAATTTAAGGTCGAGGAGTATCTAGAAATACTTTCATGAAAATCTTCTTTTCTTTAAGTGAAACTACGTGTCCAACATATCCCAATCTTCACCAAGTACCCAGCGTAATGCAGATACTTTTCCATTTAGCATTCCCCACTCAAAGTCATCCCATCCAAGGTTTTCTTTACCAAATTTTGCTTCCACTTTTTTTGCAGAAGATATAGCACCTTTCCAGATTTCAGGATCAACTTTTTCACCTTGGAACTCAATTTTGTACTTCAAGTTTAAGTGACGGTTGTACCAGACCTTTTGAATCATATCGTCTAATTCTATTAGGATTTCATCTATGCTCCGATCATAATCGTGTTCGTGCATATTTAGAGTGTAATTTTTGAACTCTCCATAATCAGCAGCTAATAAATCTAACTTCTCAGTATAAAAATTTAATTTATGCTCCTGTTGTGCAAAGAATGCTAATTGCTCTTCCTTTGTTAATTCTAAATCCAGATACTCTAACCTTATGCCATAATTTGACGGCTGATCAAGGATGCTACTTATTCTCTCAAGGTGATAGACCGTGACATCAAAATCAACGAGATTCTCTAACTCATGACGTTGAGACAAAGTAAGTTCCTGATTTGTTATAAATACGAGACCTTTAGCATCGTTTTTTATTACACCATCAGTATCTCCCATAAATTTATTTTTTATTTCAGAGAGCGACTTTTGTCCACGAGGAAAATATACTGCACCGACATATTTGTTGGAGTTTTTAGCACATAAGATATCTTTACCACCATCTCTACCACCTAATGGATGAGAGGGATCAACTGAGTGGTACTGCTCAGATTTAAGGATATGAGCAGAAATTCTTTCTGCTGCTTTCTGACCTTTTGTCCAATTTAGTAAACGGAACCAAGTTTCGTCTCCTTCTGACGATCTTCTATTACTCAACGGTGACTCCAATGTATGAATGTAGTGCTAACAGCTTATAGAACACCATTTTGGTGGTCTATAGCACACCAAAACGGCGTATATTCCATACCCTGATAATTTCACCAATAATTACCCTTGTAAACAAGTAATTAAATAAGCTAGGAATTAAACATGTTATTTTGACCCAAAGAGGCGTTTAATAAGGTTACCGGAAAAAATTAGGCTCCTACCCAAAGAAGTAGGAATAAATTTAACTTTTTCAGTGTCCGCTTATCGCTCAAAGTCGGCCTTTAGAGTATTTACGTTAAACTATTTTGGGCCGAAGGCGAGTCAGCAGATAACTCGCCTATGAACATAAACAATTTAGAGGCGACCCGCGGCTCAGCGCCACAAGTGGAAGTTAGCAACTTGTTAATACCAAAGTCTATTTTAAGGCATAAAATCGGTCGCATGAAAGGTTTATTTTTTGATAAGTTGACTATGTTAATTAGGTATTTCAAGTTATTGTAGACGTTTGCCATTATGTTGCTTTAGGACGGTTGCACCATGTATTTAAAAACACAAGTGGATGTTAAAGATATAAAGCTTAGCGATACTCCAGAAAAAAATATGGATAAACTCTCGGTAAACTTTTCTTTTGGTGAAGTCTTTCTTGAACTATTTGATTTGGAAAATAATTATAGTGACGGAAGTAGAGGAAGCTTTCGATTAACTTGTATAACAAAGCTAAATGTACCAGAAAAAGTTTTACCATTAATGGAGGCTTATTGTGATGGAAAAAAACCTAAGCCGAACTGCGTAGCGAGGGCTATTTCTGTCACAGACTTAACAATTAACAATGGTCCTGACTATCCTCTTTCAATGTACCCCAAAAAATTAGAAACCTACTTATCTCAGGAAGCAGAAAAGTCATCTAGTAGGCTTAAATCATTCATCTCTACATTAAGGTGGAGGTTCAATATCGATACTAGTATCAACCCTTACTCACTAATAAATTCGTATTGCTCTAAAAATGAAGATACGGATTGGAGAGTCATTAATAATTTAGAATATCGAGTGAAATGTACCAAAGATAATTCTATTCCAATTAATCATGCATTTTCTGAGGATATTTTGGAGTTATCGTTAGCAGAAGATGGTGAACCTACTGGTCACGAACTGTTAAGAGAAGCCAAAGCTATTTCTAACGTAAGTGAGCGAGCATCGTTAATTATGGGAATAGCTTCTGTAGAAGTCAGGCTGAAAGATTTGATTAGTAATCGGTCACCCAGTAGTGAATGGTTAATCAAATCAATTCCAAGCCCGCCCGTTGCTAAAATAATTTCAAATTATTTACCTGAACTGTTTGATGACTATAAGGGTGAGATATTAGCATTTAAGAATACAAAACATTTTAAGTTGATAGGTAAACAAATTGAGAATAGAAACTCAACCTCACACATAGGAGCTAAAGCTCCTCAAGGAGTTATTATTTATGAACTTTTAGATTCAGTTGAGCAGTTTTTGTGGTTTTGCGATTTCCTTTCTGGTTTTGAGTGGGCTAAAGAGTATTTTGACGAAGAGGTTCTAAGCTGCTTTTCAGTTGGTTAACTTAAGAGCATGTCAATTTGCTACGCGTTTTTACTAATTCATCCTTCCAAAAAATAACTTTAAAGCTATTACCATTAATGATTGCTTTGAGCAGAAGAACTGGCAACGTATCAAGGTGAACTAACATCTTAACGAAGACAGCTTTGAGCTTGAAGGTGGCTAGGTAGAATATAAAACCGACAGTCCGCTTTTCGCTCAAAGCCGACCTATAGAGTAATTATGTTAAAACATTTTGGGGCAGAAACACGTTTGCTAAAATACCATTAGTAATGCTTCACAAAGGTAACTTTGCTAAAGCGGTATGTTCCGTGTATTGCCATGTAACAGTTTTAATAAAACTTATCATTAATCAAGTTAATAAACTTCGTTCTAATAATTATTTGTTCTTTGAGTAACTCGGCTTCTGACTCCGTCAGCAGTGGCTGCTTTGTTTTCTTGTCATATCTTGTTGGCATTTCATCGAGTAACTGCTTATAGAAGCGCTGTGTGTCTTGCTGAATTTTTGTTGATGCTACGATGAGAAAGACTTTGTCATATAACTTCTGCTCACCAAGTAGTGCGCTTTTAAATTTTAGAATGCTTTGTTCATGCTGTTGTTTTCGCTTAAATGAGTGCTCTATTTCAACTGCAGTGACTTCGTTATTCTTTAGTAATACTAGCGCATCAACGTTTTTTACATCATTTGATGGAAAAAGACGTTTAAACTCCAACTCAGTCAAATAGGCTTTCCATAGCGGATTGGGAGTACCGTCTGTATTACTATTTTGAATACCAAGCGCAAGAACTAAGCTTAAAATGCTGTCATGCATAATGGAGTTTTGATTCACCTGCTGTATTGGCTCTGATGTTGACCGAAAAGGGAAATCAATTTGTGTTAACTCGCGCGCATATTGTGCGCCTGCGTATGTTAATACATAGATGCGGCCATCTGCCGCTCGAATTGTTTTAGCTGCTTGAAGTAATCCCATACCGACGAGTTTGTTTAAAAACTCTAAGGTTTTTGCTCTACTTGTTTGCCATACCTCTGCGCATACGATGGCTGATACAAATCCAAACCGCATTGCATGTTTTATTGTCCACTCTAGTTTTACCTGGCCTTGCTGTCGTCGATTTTTAAATGTTTTGTAATGCATATCGATGTCAAAGTAAGGCTGATATACATTACTGTTGGTAATACCAGAAGCATCTTTATCTATCGTCATTTTTATCTCCATCTAGATTTGTTTACTTGGAGATATGAAGGTTTGAGTGATACGAATTTTGCTAACATAGCGATAAATTATCGGTTTTTCATTAGGAGAAGCATTCGCTTCACTACACCTATTTAAACTACTTACTGATAAACTAAATATGAAGTTTCACTTCATTAATCGCAAAGGTTTCACTTTGCGATTAAACGCTTACAACCCACGCCAGCTCTCATGTTGACATTCGTCAACGAGCTGGCTCTACGAAGCGTTCGCTTCTAGGGTTGACGCTTAGCGCATGTCCGGCTTGCGCCGCACCAACCCCCCTTTTGCCATGCCAGGCTGCGCATTGATAAATCATGTTGCTTGTAACGCTGGCAGTCGTTCGTGTCCTCACTTTTAGGTTTACTGTTTCATTGCTTCGCTATTACACAGTAAATTTTTGCTCCACAAAAACAAAAGCGGGGTTGGTCCGCCACAGTCGGACATGCGCTGCTGCGCTCGAAAATTGGCTTCGCAATTATTCTTACTACGCGATTTATTGAGTTGTTTCACAACTACTTTTATTGCAATCAAAGCGGTTGCTTTGATGCGAGATGACGCTTCGCTTTTTAAAAATCAATAGACTACTTAAGATCTGTCATAATTAAGGAGACTAGATGATAATCTCCTTTAAAGTTTCGCTAATTCCTTCATACGATAGTTCGCTCAGCATATTTTGAAATTACCATTTATGGTGCTCGCAATAGCTTTCATTATTAAGCTTAATTGCAGCATCACCTTGAGTTATGTTCGATAAATAACTTATTGTATTGATAGTGCCATCAAATACGCCCTTTCTATAATGGTAGATTGAAGCATAGAAACTAGCTCTTTCATCGCTATCCATCTCTTTATTTTCTTGCATAAAAAGCTCTATAGATTTTTGCTTAAAGAGCTTTTCACGTTCAAAGTCGAACATTAATGGAGCAAGTAGTGAACAATCCATATAAGTTGAAGATTTGGAGATATTTGCATAGGCTGATGATGAAAGCAGTACGGCTATTGGTAGGATTTTTTTAAGTTTCATTTCTAAATTATCTTTCCATTTATAAAGTATTTTCTTCTTTAGTGCTGACTAATAAACAAGTTTATGGCAACTAAATTATGATCCGCGTATAGGCTCAGTTTTGTTAAATTTATTGTTTGAAATCTAACAAAACTAAAGAAGCTCTTTTTGTTATTACATGTCTAAAAATACAGAAAAATCCAATTAAAGTCATTTTTTTCAGTGCATTACCTTAAATAACTTACCCTTGCTTAAGATAATTTTAAAAATATCACTTTAATCTATAAAACCAAAAAATATGTTTGCAAATGAGTTTTAAATTCTTAAAGTCAAATAGCGCCAAAACGAAATTTAAGGTGCAATCATGACAGAGTTACTAAGCTTAAAACTATTCGGCCATTGTTCTGTAGAGCCATTTATAGAAGAAGATATAGACACACAAATAACCCCAATTGATGTATGTGATGACATACTGACCAATCCTTTAAACCTCTCAGCGCAGATAGATATGGCTGCTGCAACTGCTTGCGTGCTATCTACTGAAAGCGATATTTCAGAGCCCCTCATAGAGCCTGTATCGTTAATGGATATTAATCACAACTTATCTTTGTCAGATTCAATATCGAGTACCGATGAGTGTCATGTAGCCCACTCAGACCATAGCTTCATGTTATCGGATGAAGGCGGGATCATAACGTTTGATGACGACCACGGTGCGTCAGACTGGGGGTTCGATGATGCAGGTATCAGTGATAATACAGATTTTTAGATTAAGCAAAGCTTAGTTTACGTAAGCAAAGAATTAAATATTTATGTCCTAGTAGTTAGTCCTACCAAAGCCCACATCAGTGGGCTTTTATAGTTTAAATATTCTTCAAATTTATTCACTATCAAGAAATCAATGTGCTATTTCTAATTCAAATTGTCATTAAAAGGCATTTAATTTTATATCATGCAATACGAGCCAGCCTCTACTGATTAAATTATGAACAAGCACTTTAAAAACAATTTGAACAAAATTTAAACATTAAATTCCAAAAAATAAATAAACGATAGAAACATTACTACTGTCATTTAATTAACAAAAAAACAGGGTTCTATATTTATCATAGGTTTAAACGCTATTATCTAAAATCAACAGCCGCCCCACTACAAAAAGCCAATCAAATCAATAGCAAAACACTCGAACGCACAATATTTGAGCTAAAAAATTTTTTTTCTATTTAAATCCATATGGTTAAAAAGAATGAATAAATCAAGGGGTTGCACGAAGAAAAAATATCGCTAACATGTATAAGCAACACGAAGAAAATATATATTAAAAGTGAGGTAACAAATTAAAAAGACCACCGCCAAATTTAAATAAAACATATTGAAATAAAACATATTGAAATAAATCAAAATTAAACGCGTTATTCACAATTTAATATTTAGAATTGCTGAATATTTACAATGATAAATATAAAAACTGTGGATAGTAAAATAAAACAATATGAATTTTTTTAAAATTTATATAATAACTTTGGAGGTTCTAAATGAATCATACAATTACAAATGGCGGTAGGCTGATGAAAGGCCAACTATGGGCCAGCATGTTTTTTACCGAGTGTTCAAGGCCATCAAATAAAACTCTGAGAAGTTGGATCAATGGCGGAGTTATTGAAGGTGAATTTGTAGGTAACAATGCTGAAGTATATGTTTACAGCAATCAACTTCCGCTCACTAATGTAGCCGCTTTCGCAAAAGCAGCTCAACTAGCGGAGTTAAGTTAACATGACAGGTAAAAGAAAAGCAGTCAATAAAAGTAGTGGTAACAGACGTAGCGAGAAGTACAGAGATCTTCCTCCTTATTTATACTTTGACAAGAAAGCTGGTTACTCTCTTAGGCTTACAGATGGCAGGAGAAAGATCGTCAGTCAAAATAGACAAGAAGCGATCACAGTTGCACTTGAGTATAATCGCCGAACACGCTCAGCTCCAATATTTGATAAGCTGATGAATGACAAGCCAGTACAGTTAAGTTTGAATCTTATTATAGATTCAATCCTTGAACGTATGACTTCTGACAAAGCCCCAAGTAATGGCTTGCTTTCAACCTGGAAAAATGATGTTCAGCGTATAAAAGGTTACTTCACTATGCCTTGCAATGAAATTGCTTTATCTCATGTAACTGACTACATGGAGGTTAATCATGAAGGCGCTAGTAATAATGTATATAATCGTAAACTTAGCTTCTTAGAGCTTGTATTCGACTACGCGAAGGATAGTGGCTATATGACAACAAACCCAGCCGCGTTAAAGATTAAAAAGCCAAAAGAGCACAAGAAACGAAAACCGTTAGATCTGGAAGCGTTTATAAAGATCCTAGAGGCAGCCCCTTTGTGGTTAAAAACTTCTATGAATTTAACGATGCAAACGACACATGCTGTTTTAGAGGTATCTAGAATTGAATACAAATTGACTAAAGCAGAGCCAGGTCGCTGTGGTTGTATTTGGTATGAAGTACCAAAGCAAGATCAATTTGGCACGGTTTATGGGGAGTTGGCTATCCATCGCCAAAAAACTCATAAAAGCGAAGCTTCACACGTGATTATTCCTATAAATGATACGTTAAAAACAATTATCGACAACAGCCGAGATGCAATCTTATCTCCCTATGTTGTACATAAGCTGCCGAAGAAGAACTCTAACCCTACTAGTTCTCTGGTTAATCACGTTACCCAGATAGTAAGTAAAAATATCAGTAAAGAGTTTTCTAAAATTCGTGATGAGTTAGGTTTATATGACCATCTAAAGTCAGAGGAGCGCCCTACTTATCATGAAATACGTGGCCTTTCAGCGCGTCTAATCAAAGCTCAAGGTAATGATCCTCAAAGCCGTATGGGTCATTCAGATAGTAAATCTACAAAGGTTTACACTGAGTTTGGAAAAGAGACTGAGTGGGTACAAGTACTAAATCTCACTGTTAACTTCTGAGTTTTAGAGTAATCTAACCTAATAAAAACCCGCTAATTAGCGGGTTTTTATTTATTAGCAATATATTAAGCTGAGTGAAGTTTTCTATTAATTAGTTGATATTAATAAAGCAAAATCTAACTTATATTTGGACAAAAGTGAGCTAGGGGTTGAAAGTTTAACACCGCAGTATTAGGCATTTAAGCCATCACCTTAGTTAAAGTTCTTGGCTCGGAGACTATTTTATTTTCAGTTTTGCCATGAAATGTAGCCATACCAAGCATGGTAGTACCATCATTTTGAACCATAAAAACATATGTCCCTGTATCGAAACCAACACCTTTTGTATCTTCAAAAGTTAAGGTGATTTGTTTACCGCAAGTAAAGCCATGATATTTAAAGTGCCTCTCGGATTTTTTACCGTCACGTGTCTTAGTCCGGGTGCTTGAACCTGTTATGACACGGCCTTTTTGCTTTAGATGAATTTTACCCGCTTTTACAGTTTTACCATTTCGGACTTCTGAGATTTCCCAAGCTCCAGCGACACGGATGCCCTTATATAGGCAAATGTCTTGAAAGCTAGGCCATAACCACTTTGTAACTACCGAAAGAATTATTGCAGTCGCAATGCCCGCAAGTATGGAAATGTAGAATTCTATCATGCTTATTTATTCCTTGGACTAGCGATTAAAAAATGCTGCTAATTGCATAACCACATGCCTTCAACTCTTTGGCAACTTCAGCTTTCCATGCACCAGATTCATCTAGAGGAACAAACACAACTCCGCTAATGTCGTTTGGTGTTTCGATGTCACCTTTGACTAAAGAACATACATTTTTTCGACCCAATTTAGCCATTAAGTACCCATGCTCAAATACTACATTTTGACGGGCCCTATTTTTTGGCGGTATTTTTGACTCATGAACGCCCCGACCATGATCGCAGGCTGTATACAGAACAAGCGCAAAATCTGCATCATTCGAATAGTGCTCGATTTTCTCGATGATGGTCATTCCTGAACTAGCTTGCTCATGCAATATAATAGCTTCTAAACCTAACTTTTCGATAAATCGACTAACTTCTTGTTTGGCTTCATTGTCACGCCCATGGACTATGAACACTTTTCGTTTATTTCTAGCCACTTTAGGTAATACGGGCGTAATGCTTTGAGTAGGAACTTGCGGGCTAGGTTGCTGAATTGGCTGACCGAACTCAAGAGTATCTAAAAGTGGAGTAAATTGTTCAGATAGGAATGTTCGCCTTTCTGCGTATGTTTTGAATTTTGGCTGAATGAAACCCCAAAAAGAATCAAGATTGCGATGTTGGCGCAGCCAGCTTGGCAACATATATGATAAATTTGACTTACTTAATAATTCGTGACGAAGAACCTCAAACTCATGATCATCAGCTGCCAGCCCAGTTGCTCTAGCTGTCAGTAAGTTTACGAGGTAGCTCACTTTATCAAAATCACTTTCTAAAAACTCAATGCTCAACTTATGCTCCCTTAATTGTGCTCGATTTGGATTTGAGCCTAATAGTTTGTTATATTTACATTTTCCCTAGCGCTCGATCTACAGTCTGTTGCAAATGAGGTGGTTGTTTGACTGGATATCTTTCTTCAAGTATCGAGCCAATTGCAACTTGTAACTCTTTTGAAAGCGAAATAATTCCTGAACCGATTGTTGGTACGTCGGTGGGTTCAAACGTATAACGTGCGTTGGTAAAAATATCTTTGTATAGTTCTAATTTTGACTCTAAATCTAAGTGCGGCAACCTTTCTTTCAATGCATCTTTGTCTACTTGATCAATTAATGAATACAACTCAGCAAGATTATGGCCCCGCCTCACTTTTTTGTGCATCTTATACCCATTAACTTGATGATCGATAACCAAAAATGACTTCAAATAAATCTCTATAGATAGTGCTGCATTGATCGCTGCGACCCAGAAACAACCTTCTGTATTAGATAGTACAGACGCAGCTTTTTGATATTGGTTTCCTGAAGAGAATACTACAGGTTCTGGAATTCTTTGCATGAAACCTCCTTGTAAACATAATATTTTAGTATTTATGCGACACGTAGTTCGGTTGCATAATCGCTTGTTGGACTAAGCCGTTACCTGCTCGTTATGTCAGAGTTGGTGTTGTCTATGCTATGGCTTTACTTATAATAAAGTAGGCTTTTTGGAGGCGCTCACTTTCCTAGCTAGTTTAATCAGCTTAGTTAGTGTTATGTAAGCCTTCCCTGCATTACTCAGTGCTTATTAAGTATTTATTACACCTAAATTTGCCTTAATAAGCAATTATATTATTACGCGTACAGGGCTGTTAGCCAGAGTAATTATGCAGGTGAGCTAGATGAGCTACATAGCAGCTATCTCGTTCTGTTTTGATCAACGTCCGTTGTTTGCTCAAGGTCGACCTTTAGAGTAATTGCGTTAAATGATAAGGGGCAATTACTTGTAAGTTTACGTACTAATTTCAGCAACTTGTTATGTGTATTTATACCCAATACGCCGAGATGACAATCTTTCTCCATTCCCATAAATCTGAATGACAGAATGGTTCTTTGACCCTACAAGAGAGTCGAAAAATACGGTATAAAATTTATCTTTCGTAAACTCCCCAGTGTCCATATTGAGATCGGCTAAAGTACCAGCTAAATAGTCAGGAATTCGAATTAACTCATCATATTTACCACCCTCAAGCTCTTCTTTCACAGGAAAAATAAACTGAGGTTTATGAAGAAGCGTTTTTGTTCCATCTTTGTTACCAACCTCCTGACTCACTTCACTTAAGAATAGAAAGTAGGACAAATCATATATGAATCCATCATATCGCTTACTTATTGCATCCCGATCGGAAACCCATTTTATATGTGATGGATTTTTGATTCTGTTCAGATAATAAAATACTAAGCTAACAAATACAGAAACTAGATAAATCTGACGAGACAGCTTTAAGTTTATATTTTTACTCTTGAAATCTCTTTCAAACTCATATGATCTTTTTATTACGGATGCAGTGAATCCGTCATCAAAACTAGAGTTCTTATCTATTTCAGAAACAAACTCTCTGAAATATGAAAGAAAATCTTCCATATTTTCCTTTGTAGCATAATCCTTCATATATTTTGTTTTTCTATCAATCATGAAGGTTATGTGGAATATTACAGGCGAGTTTATATATTGAATGAACCCTTCTGAAACAGTTCTCGTTGACTTTATATCTTTTGGGGCAAATGCCCGTATGTATTCCTTAATATTTTCAATCTTGTCGTGATTCAACAAGATTGAAAAGCTGACAGTATCACTATTCTTTGTTTTGTCACCAAAACAATAGTCTGATACCACGTACCACGCAGCATCATCAGGTAGTTCACTAAACCAACATTCCATCTCCCTAAGAGAGGTTTGTTCAAACGTAGTTTTAATTGGCTTTGATAAATCTAACACTATCGAGCGTCCTTACACTAATACACATAATGCTTATTATGTAGACGTCTCAGCAATGTGACAATGACGAGATGTTAAATTTATTTAACGTCCGCTCCTCGCTCAATTGAGACCCTAACTCACTTTGGGGCAAAAACGAGTTTTCTAGCCGTCTACTTTTTGCTCATAGCAAACCTTTTAGCATTTACTCATTTTAGGATATAAGTAATTAATAAAGATCTACATTTCTCTCATTTGAAATTCTGCACAAGGCTTATGAAGTCTGATACTTCTAGTAACAACCCCCTCTAAACAAAAATCATCCTCTGGTGCTACATACACTGGTTTAAATTCATCTGAAGCTGATAACAACAAGCGGTTGTCTTTATCAATGATCTTGCAAACAAAACACCCATTGTAACTTGCAACCACAATATCACCGTTGCTCACATCTACCGCCCTATCGACTAAAAGTAGATCTCCGTCATATATACCTACTCCTTGCATTGACTGCCCTGATGCCATGCCGATAAAGGTAGCATCAGGGTGTTTAATTAAAAGTTGATCCAGCGAAAGGCCAAGCTCTTTGTACTGAGCAGCAGGCGATTCAAAACCTGTAATACCAGCTTCAATATAGATTGGAATAACGAACATAAGTAATAAAACAAATACTGTACATATAAACAGCATAGTGAAAATCTGAAGGATCCTAAAGCAAAATATGAAATGATTTAGCTATAGGTTTTTACACTTAGTTTCTCTAATGAATTGTCTTAGTGACTTTAAAAGGTTTTACGAAAAAAAGTATTTGTAATAGGCTCTATAACTATCTGTTTTATAAAGTTATAAAATTCGCGAAAGTACTGAATCCCCCCCTGCTAAAACCCGTTCACCAGCTTTATTTTCTTTAAATATCATACTGTTATATAGGTATTGTGGAATATCATGGGGTGTCAGGGGTCGCAGGTTCAAATCCTGCTATGCCGACCATTTTTCTACACTCTATTCAATAAGTTAATTAACTTATCAGTTTTATTTATCGCACTTTAAACATACATTCCTTTATTTATATCGCACATTTATCGCACCATACTTAACTAAATTTATTTTCTCATTTTTAGGTTGAATTAGGTGTTGATTGGGGGGGATATATAGGAAGACAGCTAATGGCACCTTTGTTACCTTCCTCACAATAGAATTTCATAAAAGCTTTTCAGATAAATAATTTGTAATAGACGGGCAATGAATCGCGGCAGCTCAAATATGACCTTATGCTTTTAGCAGTTATGTTAGGGTTTCTGCTAACAGGTAGGTTTAAACGAGGTTTAGACAACGGCTCTAACACATTTTTGACAAAAACACGTTAGAGTATTTATTCGGTAACGTCTAAATCAGGTGCGCCGTAGGCGTCACCTAGATTTACTTGTTATACGCATTTTTCACTGCACTCAACAAAACTTTTGACCTTGTCGAGTTCTGCCCCCATAGCCCTTACCCAACTATTTGTTGGTTGACTGAATTTAAATACATCGAAGACATTAAACTTATCACCAGTAATGTTTTCGTATGTACCTTTTACGACAATGTATGATTGGACTGCTAGCTCAATTGAAAAAGGGTATAATGAATAATGCATTACGCGTCCAGACTCGTTAGTGAGAGTGATATTATCTGGAAAGTAGTCACCAAAATTAGAACTATAACGAAAGCCGTTATCATTGGGTGTAATTAATGCATTATCTAATTTTACATTGTAAGCATGAGCTTTTGAGCCTGCACAGTATGGAATATCAAAGAATATTTTTTGATGATCGATTTGTTTTACAGAAATTCCTCGATTGCAAATATCAACAAACGGTTTTTCTAATAGTTTGACTTCTGATTTTATTCTTTCTCTCTCAATTTTTATTTGATTTATACGTTCCCAAATAGCTAGAGTAATAGCGGCAATGACCAAAGATAACCCAATCGGAGCTGATGGATCAGAAGTTTCTAAGGAAAAATATTTGCTCAATGCAGCTGAAATATATTTATCAAAAAACGGGGCCGCTCCTAAAATACTCAACCCGCCAGCCAGAAGGGTAAGTATGACTTTTCCTATAACTGTTCCCTTGACCAGCCTAACCAGCTCTAAAATAAAAGACTTCAATGTTACTCCTATGTATGGAATGCGTATAACATCCCAAGCAGCGCCAATGTTAAGAACCCGGCTGACTTTGTTTGTTAGTTTTATTTTTTAAATGTTATGGAACATGAAAACAGCAATTCCAATTGCAACTGTAAACATTAAGATTGCTATACGTTTAGACCATTTAAAGGTCGGTTCACCTTCTTTCACCCGCGTCCACTCTGTTTTTAAAACCTGCTGAGATAGACCTCGAAGTTCTTCAACCCCAGAACTTATTTCATTCCATTGTTTTTCTTTCATCAGTTTATTAATTTTATTCAAGCTTTCGGTAAGGTCTTTAGAATAAGAGCAATTCTCATTTGGATTAAGTCGGAGAATAATTCTCGTATAAGCTTCAGAAATTGCTGTATGTAACTCCTTTACATCTGAGAGAGAAAAATCCGGTTTCTGTTTTTTTTCTTTAGCCAAAGCTATGTTTTTTTTAACATCCTTCATTGTCATTAGCTTAGATATGAATTGCGAAAGATCTTCTCTTAAAGAATCTATCCACTGTTGCCTGAATTCAGATACTTTTTGCTCTTTGGCTAATACTAACGAAACAAATGAAAAGAAGCCTGCGATAATCGAGGCAGTTACCACACCTATTGGTACTAGACTATTTACTGGTATTTCCACTGCGGGGTACTCCATAAAACTAACAGTTTAATATCGAGCGATTGGGTCAATTTTCTGCCGCAATCAGTCTCGTTTTTGTCCTCTGACCATTGATAGCAAATTTAGGAAGTACTTACCAGCATTGAAATTACGTCACATTGCTCTAAATGTGGACACGACAAAATCGACCCACATGGTCGTTTTCCTGACCATGGGAGAAACTCAATGATTATGGATATATAAAAAGTAATTTAAGCAGAAGGATGAACGTCAGCTTTTTGCCCAAAGCCATCCTTAGAGCATTTACGTTAACTCTTTTTGGGTAAAGGCGAGTCATAGTTATAACTCGTTGATGGACAAAACGTTTTAGAGTATTTATTTGGTAACGCCCTAATAATGGGCAAAAAATTGTTGGCTAAAATATTGAGGAACGAAAACAGCCAACTGTTTTTTGTCCTTATTAATTAGCTTGTTAGCTGTACTTTACATTAAATAAATCGCCCAAACAATTAATGTAAAAAAACTCAAGAGCATAACAACGCCAACAATAATTTTAATTTGAATTGCATAGGTTGCATTTAAACTAGTAAACCACTTCTCAGCCACTTGATATCTGCGATTATTATTAACAGCAAAATAAAGCAAACCGATACTAGAAAAGAAACAGATGATAATGAGTATTTTAGGAAGCTCTGAATACAAACTAACGTTGTTAGGTTCAATGTAAATTATAAAAAATAAGCTTTGAAGAACGACGTTTAACCAAAACGCACAAGTCATTACAGGGAAAAATTTTTCCTCTGACTCATGACCTAGAATGTATTTGATAATAACATGCCATTTACACAAAACTTCCATTGAACTCCTTGTACAGCTAACGCCGCATTAAGGTGTGAACAACGCGACCACTGAACCTAACCACACCACCGTAAACACTGAACTCAACGATAGAATGAAAAATGCCAAGCGTTGAGAATCACTCTTAAATGCTTTGTTAGGTGTAACTCGCCTCGACCAAATCTAATATATCGTCCATTGTAATATTTAGAGCTTTGCCAATTAAAAAAGTTTGTACATACCTATCCAACAATTCTTGATCAGGGCTCATGTGCTCCTTGATCAGCTTTCTTAATTCCTTTAAGTTTTCTTTGGTAGTCTCGATACCACCAGTAATAGCTTCTGTTATCAGCCTTTCTTTTCGCTCATTCTTAGTTCGTCCCTTGCATTTCTGAAGGATATATTTCCCTAACACAATTACTAGCATTTTTTCACTATGGTAATATTTGAATATATCAGAAACTTTTTCGTGAGCACTATCGATTGAGCTTTCGTCGAAAAGCGCTTTATAAAACCCTGACGCTCGGTCATCAATATCACCAAAGCTAATTTTTTCTTGGGCTGCAATTAGGCAAAAGTATGGCGTTTCTTTTGAAATTTCAATATCTCGTATAAGATGAAGTCCATAACACGCTGTAGAAATTACACAAAGATTATTTTTAAGACTAATATTGATATTTCTCAACAGAGGTGTCAGTTCTTCCCAAGAAATGAATTCTCCTGTAGCACCAATTTCAAGACCATCACTTGCTGAACCATGCATGTGAAGATGCAAAATTGGTTTCATTCCGTCACTTCTTACTGCTTCATTTACATTATTAAGAAACTCAATAAAATTCGCCTTACTCGTGATGTCTTCATGCCAATATGCAAAGCCTTGAACTTCAGACAATAGTTTCAAGTCTTCATCAAGGCGCCTAGTTTGCCCCCCATCATTTTTCCTATCTGATGTTAGCAAAAGTACTGTATTCATAAAAAATGAAGAGTCGAGTTGCATAATATCTTCCTATATCTGAAGGTGGGATCTGAAATGACACCTAACGCCCCAACCAGGGGCAACGTTTAAGCTGGCTAAAATAGGAGCGAAGCGACGGGAGCCAGCTTAAAATTGTCCCGTTGACTTGGCTTGTTATATTTTACTAGTTTGGCATTGAAACCCAGCTTAAACTCAACAAAATACCATAAGTAAGAACACCCCCTAAACCTGCAATAAGAATTAAGCCGAATGGTTTTTGATACCATTCAATTTTGACTGGTCTATGATGTTCAATTGCTAGAAGAGCTGCATCTATTCGTGCACCATACTTTTTTCCTTCACCTAGCCTAGTTTTTGATTTTATACCTAGTAACTCAGCCTTTATGGATTTATATTCAGTTTCCGATAGTCCAGGGCTATTTGCCTTTTTAAATAGTTCTTCTAAATCTTGATCTGTAAGTTTCATCCGATGCTCAAAAAAATATAACGCCCGCATAATGGGCGAATTAAGCTTGGCTAAAATTAGCGAGGAACGAGCGCCAGCCAAGCTTAAGACGTCCATTCATTAATGCGCTTGTTAGGGTTACTTTTGCACAAGAGGAGATACAAAGGAACCGCGCTCATACTCTTGAACCACAATCTCTGCGCTGAAACCAGAGACACCACCTTTATGAATTAAAGCATTTAGAGCTTTAATAGCTTTTGATTTATGCTCTGTTGCTAAAAGGTGACTGGCAGACCAGCAAACTACCCAATCATTTTTATGCTTAAGTAAAGGAAGTAATTCGGAGTAGTCGGCGAGGTTCCGAATGGATTCTTTCATGGATTCAAAGTATTCATGATCGTTTGAAGATGTACCATCTCCTTTGGCAATTGCTGATTCACAAAATTGTTCAATATGCGACATACTTTCTCTGTAACCCTAACATGTTTATAGCGAGCGAATCGCTCGTTTTTCTACCACCGCGTCGCTCGTTTTTCTGAATGACTCATTTGTAGCAAACTTCTTAACTAATTGCCATTACAACAAAAATGCAGTAGTTCTAGCTTTTATCTCAGTACAAAAACGAGCGATTGGTTCGATTTCCTGACTATGCAAGCAATATACTTTGACGAAATAGAAAAGCAATTTTGAATGGCCGAAGCTAGCTCTTTTGAGTAATTCGCCTAAACACATCTTGGGGCAAAAATGGGTTACGCCTCAGGTTCCGCTCATAAAATTTTGCGACTTTCAAGTTTGATTAAGTTCTATTAACCTTTTCTGGCAGAACAAGTTAAAACTTACTTAAAGTAATTACATCTATTGTTGAATTGGAAATGCTGGTATTCACCCTTGGCAAAGCCAATACCTCTTTACAGTTCGTAACCCTAACCCTACCCTTTCCGCAACTTGCCTCTGAGTAGGCTTTTTGCCTGTTTCTTTTGTTAGCTCTTCAATTGCTTTTACCACAATCTCATTAGAGTTACTTCGCTTTTTAGAAGCCGTACATTTGGCAGCTTTACTCTGCCTTTGCCTTATTTCATCCCTTGATAGCTTAACTTTAGGTTTCTTACATAAATACTCAGGACAGTAGTCGAGTAGCTCTTCTAAATATTCTGCAAGAGTTTCCTTTCGATAATTATAATTAACAGTTTTGGCTGTTTGAATTAGACGCGTTAGTTCTTCAATAGGTAAATTTATGAAGTCCTGGTTTACTTTTAAAAGGCGTTCAAAAGCTAAATTCTTATCGATGTGCTTAAATGCAACAAAGAGAATGAATGCTGTTTTATCTCTCTTTCCTTCAGGGACATATCCAATATGATTGAAATGAAATTTAATGACGTTTACGCACTTTAACCACCACTCTTTTATATTATGGCCGTACCTCCTGTATGGCTTAGATTTTTTATGTAAGCTTGAAGGTATATGCTGTTCAGACTTGGTATCAAATGAGCTTTTGACAGATCTATTTTGAAGCCTAATTAATTCTTTAGTAAGCCCAAATTCTTTAACAAGTTTATTGAAGATGTATTTAACTCCACCATTAAAAAATCTAGCATATAAGCCCGTCTTTTGGTGAAGTGTTCCTGGAGTTCGCAATTTACCTGCAATTTTAGATGTAGCACCTCTATCCATATGCCAAACATTATTAGATTTAATATTTTCTTTTAATTTTTGGGCTATCATCCGCCAAAGTTCAACATTTGCAATCTTAGCTTCAACGGGTTCGTATATCCAATAAAAGTGAACACCTCCCGAGCCAGAGCACACAAACCCTGTTGGGGGAGGGAAGCTACTAGCCTTTAACTGTTCAAAAATATCATTAACTACTTTCTTTTCTAAGTTTCTCACCCTATCTCGGATATTAAACTTCCCTATTTCATCATTTACATCAATCTCGAGCCAATTTGCTCTTAAAAGTGATAAATTTCGAGTTCTTGGCCAACTAAAAAACTCGTTTGGTGTATGGTAATTATTAACTGCTTCACGTTTTACACCCAACGCGTCAACATAAGCATAAGTGTCACTTTTAAACTGTTTAATTGTGGTTTTATATTTAGATTTCGTTTGACCGAGTAAGTGTATCTCGTGTTTTGACACATGGTTAGGACTAAAAAGACCCCGAACATAAGTAGGTTTATCTAACTCAATCAACTTAGAATAATGTACAGGTTCAACAATAGCGTACTCTGGCCACGACAAAGGTGGCCTTTCTTTTAAGGCAAGCATATAATTTGAAGATGCAAAGTGCGGTTGGGGTATCGCCGGTCAAGCTGCCCCTTTCGCCTTCCTTACATCTTCACCCCTTCAAAACGAGCTAGCCATTGCTCAACCGTTTCCCGAATGAACAAACGAGATTTGCCTAACTTTATTGAAGGTGGCGCTAAACGCTGTATTTGATAGCTTTCTGGATTTTCACCAGCTTCTATTGCTTTAAATTGAGCACTAATTCGGTTGTGGATTGTGCGAGGTGATAATTGTAGTAACTCAGCTAAGTCTTTAACTGAAATAGTTTGAGATGATGACATGACAGCCCTCCAATACGTTTAATGGAGCGAAGGGCATTATTCATGCACGCATGCACGACGCTGCGTATGCAGCCATGTCTTTCCTCTTTACGTATTGAAGGCAGCCTTAAAGGCGCCTGTTTTCTGTCACCGAAGTGACTCCCTTCGCAGGAACGCAGCAAATGTGCGTATGTATGAATATAAGTGATGAAACGTGAACTATCAAGAGCTGTATTTAAAGGGTTGCTTCTCCTCTTAAGGTTTTTCCATACTTAAAGTATTAACTTACTGTTTATCTCTTATCAATTTAACCCAATGCTCTAATGCAGCTAACTTAATACTTTTATCCTTATGCTCCCATATCAACTTTTCTAAGAACGCCAATGCAATGTATTTCTCTACAGGAGATTCAGTTAATTCTCCTGCAAGCTTTCTTAGCCTGCTATTTGAAAAATGCCTAATTTTGCTGGCAACCGTTTCTGATTCACTATACATAGAGCTATGATTATCCATCTATTTCCTCTTCCTTTTAACTAAGAATCCTCTGTTTCTATAAAACAAGACTGCGAAAAATATAACTAGGCTTATGATCATTATATTACTAGCGATTAATGCACCCATATTAACCTCCAATGCTTTCAAATTTAGCCATACAGAGTATATGCCATAAGCCTATATTCATAAAACCAACGCCTTTTTATTGAGGCATCATGAGCAATTTCCTCCTATTTTAAAAGGGGCTACGCCCCCCGCTATGTCGAAGCGATAAATCGCTCGCTTCATAGCGGGGGGCTTGGTTTTTCGTAGCTTACACGCAGATTTTTATTTGCAGATTGCACATAGGCAACTTTAGCGCTAATCTAATATTGCAATAGCCCATTGGGCATTTACAAAAAACGGCGCTGTTCAGCTGCCGACAACACGTAGTGAGGACTCTCACTCTTTTCAATTTAATTGTCATGTCTCACGTCACATTTAAGGCGTTATATCGGCGCACTCTGCTGCCGTTTTCACGTAAAGAGGAAATAAATTAAGGCGAGATCGGTCCGAGCCTTTCGCATGTGCGAAAAACAGGGGCGAATAGGCTTTAGTGTCGCTGAGCAACCCGTTGCCAGTTAATCTTACAACCTAGGAGAACACCATGACTTTTAATGCAAATACTGAAGTAGCTTTATTAAGAGCGCATACTAAACTACGCGCCCGTAAGCGACATAAACCATCCAAACTGGATAAATACCGCACTCACCTTTGCAAACTCTATGAAGCGGGTGCAAGCAAAGCTGAATTAAAACGTTGGCTTGCGATGAGAGGTGTCAATGTTGAATGGACAACTGTTAAAAGGTGGGTCGACAAAAATGCCTAAGTTTGCGAAAGCTGAAACTCAAGCAAAAAATGTAATTAAAGGACTAACTAAAGCACAGCGCATAAAGTCTTTAGGCACTGCTAGAAACTATATGCAGTCGCTAAAAACGGTTGCCAACTGGTCTAAAGATATCGGTATTAATGGTATTCAGGCTATGACTATTCAGCAAGCACGTATGTATCTTGATTACAGAGCTGAGATCGTTGGCCAAAAAGCCTTGGATATGGAACGCCAAGCGATACAAGCTATGATGCAATTAAACGGTAAATTACAACCAAAACAGACTCTTTACAGAGTAAAGTCGTTATTAGAAGAAATAAAACGCTCGCGTGCATACACACCTGAACAAGCTCAGGCGATCTCTCAACGACAAACTGTTAAACACGAACTAGCAACACAACTTGCTTACGCCGCAGGCTTGAGAGCCCATGAACTATTAACACTCTATAAGGCAAGTGAAAGACCTCCAAATAACCGCCCATCCCTAGATTCGAAATGGCAGGGCCGAAGTGGTGAGCTATACACTGTAGCAGGTAAAGGCGGCTTGATACGACATGTGTTAATACCAAACTACCTTGTCGAGCAATTAGAAGCTAAAAAGCTCAAGCAACCTATCACAGTCACCGATAGAGAAATTAATTATTTGCAGCATTATGATATTGGTGGTGGTAAAAAATGGTCTGATTCTTTTTCTAAAGCCTCTAACCGCACCCTACTCTTTTCAACTGGCGCACACGGCCTTAGGCATAGCTATGCTCAAGAAAGAATGGTTGAACTTAGTGTGTTAGGTTTTAAATATAAAACGGCCTTAGAGACCGTTTCACAAGAGATGGGGCATTTTAGACTTGAAATCACTGAGGTGTATTTACGTTAAATTAAAGCTACCGTGAAGATAGCTTTAATTTAACGTCTTACCTATTTCTTTGAAGATTTACTAGGTTTTAATCCCGGGGTGTTCCCTGGAGTATTTTTGTTATCACGTCTACGTTTATCAGGTTTGCCAGTCGAATCAGCAATTGGTTTTGGTCCAGGTTTAAGAGCCATAATCGTTATCCTTTCAATTAAGAGGAAGTCCCTCAATTATGAGTATAGCTGTAGAAAATTTATTTTTGATATATAAAAAGTTTTAGCTGTTGTAAGAAACCTGATAAAAGCTATTCTGAACATTGGCTAATCATTATGTCAAATTTTCACTTAAGCTATTCAAACCTGACTAAGCTAATAATTAAAAAATGAGTACAATTTTCATATTCGAAAAAGAGCTACGTCTTACTTAGAGGCTAAAGTTTAACAAGTAAAAAAAAGAAAGTACCATAAGCCGATTAGAGATATTGAAAAGCTTATAGACTGGACTTCAACTTTGTAACGGGTATAGAATCGGATTAATGCTATTTTATTTTCTAAATAATTATTTAAATTAATCTCAATCTCCTCTAAGAGATTGTAAGCTTCAAAAATGAGCCTTTTAGACGCTTCGCTACTTGTTTCAGCAAAACTACTATCAAACTCAAGCTTAGCTAAATTAGATGTATCAATAAGTTTCAGTCCAATAAATGAGTTTAAATTATTGATTTTGAATTCAACTTGACTGACTTTTGCAGAAAGTAATTCTTCAAAGTCATTATTCTCATATTTTGCTGCGCCATATCCTATATCATTAAACCAACTAACTAATTCCGTTATTTGGCTTAAAACTCCATCACGATGTCTAGAGACCTCGCCTCGATTTAGAGTCCTAATATTAAGAAAATAAATTATTAGCCAGCCTAAGATTGACATCCCCCAGCCAACATAGCTTACAACTGAAATACTGTTATCTTGTGCTCCTCCAAAATCCATTCAGTTAACCCTTTAACTTCTCTTTACAAGCTTTATCTATTTTCTGATCGATTTGCTCAACAACCCTAGGGAGATGTTCATGCGAGTAGGATAGATGCTCTTCTAGAAACTCTGGGCTAAGAATGCCTTTCCTGATAATGTTTGCGAAAGCCTCATCTATAAAGCTTGGTCCGTAGCGGTTATAGCCAGTTAGGTCTACATGAACATGCTGATATTTTTTTAATGCGGGAACTAAGATTTCATCACGAAAAACCTCTCCCGAGAAATCATATTCAGACTTAAATCTAAATTTCGGTGTAGAATGCCAATCTACTACTTTTATTGTCTTTCTAGTCATCTAATTTTAATATTCCACTGAATTAATGTTCCGGGTATCTTAATTGGTAAGTCAATTAAACGACTATCCTCTTCAGAGTTATATACGAATAAACCTAAACGGCTAAAAACCCATAACTTACCAGACTCATTTTCATTTACTAAGTATTTAATACTTTTACTACCCTGTCCACGTCCTTCCGTCTTAATGCTAGAGTAGTCACCAGTCATTGATACATTTATTAGGTGCTTATCTTTAATGTTGGGCTTAATGTTTAAATATTCAAGAAACTTTTGAGAGGGAGTCAATGAATTTTTAATTTCATCATATATTTCTGGGTACTCATCTTGGAAGGCCCTTTCAAACCACTCTCGATGCTTCACGGTATTTGGTATACTTACACCACGATCATGAATTGCCAGAAATAATTGATCGTCTATGACGTCACATAAAAGCCACCATTGTTTATGTAGTTTGCTTCCTCCTTTTGGGTATGCATGAAGCAATACATTTTCTATAGACTCTATTATAGCATCTGATAAGACTGACTCATCATTTGCATCTAGGCCGTTATCGTAAATCCTTACTTTAATGTAATCTATAATATCATCGATATACTTAGCATCGTTACTCGTAACTACAGGCAACCTTTTTATCCGGCTACATGGGACAATCAACTCTCGTCTTTCTATCAGCCTTTTTAGGTTTGATGCTCTTATGAGTTTATTCACAATAAGAGATTTAGATAACCTTACTTTAGAGTCAAATTTGGAGGTTTGCTGTATACTATGAACGGTTGCGTACAAGAGTAACAGAGCTGCTGCATTGATTGATTCTGTATCTTCAAAATTAACAACAACTTTTCCCTTAACTAAACTAGAACTAAGATCATTAATGAAGTCAAGCGTGATCTTATATTCGCTTTCGTCGTCAGGAAGAAAGCTTTCACTAATTGAGTAAATGGTTAAAACTCTTGGAGCTTTTAATTCATGATAAGAGCTACCATTAATTTTAATAAGATTTTTGAACCTGCCATATTTATAAGACTTTCTCTTGATACTATTACGATGTCTTCTAAAACCTAATGAGGTATCAAATCTTTTTTTGCTAATCTTTGAATTTTTTAACATAACATCCCTATCTTAGTACAAAGATTTATAATTAAATTAAATTGTTATAAGACATCTCTATTCTACACAAATCACATATTTCTATAAACAGAAATACGTGATTTGTAACTTTTTAAATTCTTGAATTCAATATTTAAAGCACTTTAGATAGTTTTTCTTCCCAATTAATAAGCGCAACTCTTCTCTTTTCCATATATTCCTGCATGTTATAAACCCCCTGCACTCCTTGTAGTTGATGGTTCAAAATTTTCTCAATTACTATGGGGTCAGCTCCAATATCTGCATCCCCTAAACGGGTAGCAACTGTCCTACGTAAATCATGAGGTACAAACTTTGGCACTCCAAGTTGCTCTAACTTCCGACTTATAGATCGTGATAGTGAATGCCTATCAATTGGCTGTTCGCCTGGGCCTGATTTATTAGTTGTTGTGCTCGGGAATACATATTTAGAGTTGAGATAGCCAAATGCTGCGCGTAACTCATCAAGCAAAATAACCATATTTTGAGTAATCGGTACTTTATGAGTTCTTTCGCCACCTTTGTTTTGCTTGACGCGCTCGGCTGGGATTGTCCATACCATTTTATCAAAGTCAAACTCTTGCCACTGTGCGCCTGTGACTTCTATTGGCCTACAACCAGTTAAAGTAATACACTTCAACGCGAATATAACTTGTTGGCTTATACCTAGCTTTGGTAGGCGCTCAAATACTTGAATAACCTCTTCAAATTCGAGCGCTCTGGTTCGCGACTTTTCTAGGCCACCTACGCTTTTCTTTTTCACTGTGCTGATGGGGTTACCTTGGATTAAATCTCGCTCAACACCAAAATTAAACATTTGCTTTAGAATGGATAGTGTTTTATTCGCCTGCGTTTTAGCACCTCTATCTGTTATTGGATCAAGCACTTTTTCAAAAATTTCACGGCGGGTTATTTCTTTAAGTTTATAGCTGCCAATAAAGGGCAGAATGTCTTTATCAAACATTCTAATAACTGGGTCTATACCTTTACGATTAGCTTTAATGTCTCTTTCAATAAACTCATTCGCAAGAACAGCGATTGTGGGTGAAGTACTTTCTTGCTTTTCAATTAGCGCAGCTTTCTTTTTTTGTAAAAAAACATCAATACCACGTGATACATCCCCAATATATTGCTTAGCTAGCTTTCTTGCTTCACTCACTGTTAGAACTGAAGATTTACCTAAGGCTAATCTTCTTTCTTTGGAACCTCGGCCACCTAAACGATAATACAGATAGAATACTTGAGAACGCTCGCCATCTTTATTCGGCTTACCAACATTTAGATAGAAACCTGAGATTTCAGTGTCGTTTATTTTAGTAATTTCTAAAGGAATATTATTTAGTATCGACTCTGTTAATTTTGCTCTGATTGACGCCATTTTTCGCACACCCAACACATAGTTAAAGAATTTATCGCACAGTTATCGCACCAACTAGTTCTAACTCACGATTTATCACGTTACTTCACTATGTATAATTTACAGTGCAATTCTTAGCAACAGCAATAACTTATATTTTATTTAGATACTTCACGATAGGTCACATTTGGTCATGATTGTACACGTATAAACACAGTTAATTTTTATGGGGTGTCAGGGGTCGCAGGTTCAAATCCTGCTATGCCGACCATCTTTTCCCCTTTTATATCAAATAGATATGCAAAATCGCTTTTATATTAGAAACTGCTAATTTGTAAAAGTTTTGTATTAGTTTTGCATTAGCAATTGTGAATTTTCCCTTTTCTAGCACGTAAATCAAATAACTTTTTCTAATGGAAACTTAAAACCCAAACTGGGCTTTTAGAGCACTCTTATTCATTTAAAAAAGCCAGCAGAGCTGGCTTTAAGTCATAACGAGTCAAAAAACGCGTTAACTGATTTATCAAACAAGTGATAAAAATATAAAAACTGTCCAGTGTTGAGAATATGCGATTGCACCAATTGCTTGAACTGTTTCAATAAGCAGAAATTACAACTGAAAAACACGTTCGTAGCTGGGCGCATCTCCTCAGGTAGTGCTTGCATAAAAGAGTCGCTAACAACTATAAACTCTTGCTGAGCTACATAATTTCTTACGTAATAAATGTAATCATTATTTTGCTCATATAAAGCAATATATTCTTCATCATTAGCAACTGCAGGTCGCTTCTGAAATAGTTCCACAACGTTTGAGTTAGTCATATTCATCTCCAAAAAGTTTGTCTTCGAAAATAAATACGAGCTACTTATGCAAAATTTGTATTGTCTGCTGATTTATTATTTTTTGATCGGCTGAGAAAAAACAAACTTGATGGAAAATAAAAAGCTTAATGGTGCTTGCGGAAATAGGCGAGAACCTTAAAATTACTCTCTCTAATTGGTTCAATGCAGTTGAGTCAACTTAAGCTTTAAAATGGTAATCAATATTGAATTTCATATTTAAAAAAAACTGGCTTACACCAATGTTTGTCATAACACTTCTTTTCTCATTGGTATCTTTGGTATCTACATATTACTTTCATGATACGGAATCCATAAAGATAAAGGCCGCGCTGTTTGTATCTCCAATATTTTACTTATGTGCAGCCTACTATTTCTCTTATCTAGTTATTACACCCAATGAAATTGTAATTGAGGGTAATAAAATAAATATTGATGGAAAAACTCATTCATTAGGTGGTAATTCGAAATGTTACGTGTACTTTGATAAGCCTATACGCGCTTCTGAAGTACTACAGGCCGAATTTGAAATTTTACTCGAGAATGAAAAACCAATAACTACATCTT